>Ga0080004_1131870_pt1 | contig 18669 bp, 17 predicted proteins | sample WasSprMetagenome_FD_69207 | JGI IMG/M metagenome (GOLD analysis project Ga0080004, IMG submission 69207) | Sulfidic aquatic microbial communities from Washburn Spring, Yellowstone National Park, USA - WS (SPADES assembly) (version 2) | ecosystem: Environmental > Aquatic > Thermal springs > Hot...
CATGGGATGCATCCAGCCATCCTCTCAGCGGCTTTCAAGTAAATTATGTTTTGACTGAAAGGTTTAACTGCCTCAATTTTACTTATCTTTAAGCCAACAGCTTCGAATAACCTCTTGATATGCTGACAGTCAGTTTGAATGTCGAGGGATAATAGGCCGTTTGAAATTTTTGAAATAGTTATCAAAGTTTTCATGCCGCAGCTTTCATCAACAACCTCAAGCCTTATTGTCACAAATATTCACCAGTTACGTCGCTAATGTTACTCTCGATTAAAGGACATTAGAACTCTACTCGTTCTCCCATTTTGCTTAAATATTTATATGAAGTGTTTATTGCGTGTACGGCCGGGAACACGTATTTGCAGTCTTGTATTGGTCCGTAAAGTATGAAGTCTGCCCCTAAAACGATTGGAGCTATGTTCACTGCAACAGCACATGAGTTCACAGCCTCATCGCCAAAACGTTGCTTTAAGCCAACCCATGTTGATATCGCATTGTGAGCACCACAACCAGTTGGAAGCCCAAGCTCTTTTTTTATATCCAGCATCGCCTTACACGCCATTGAAAGGCTCGGTATATCTATCACAAAAGTGTCGAGAAGAGGTTTCGTTATCCCCGCTTTTTCAGCTTTTGACAAGAGTTCTTTCAAGACCTTCACCCTCGCCTCGCCTGTCATATTCCCCTTTTCATACGCCAACAAAATAGCACTTTTAACTCCGTATTCCTTTAGGGCTTCAAATTCCTCAGGTTTAGATTCTGGAATAAGAGAGTTGTAAATCACTCTTTTTTCTGCACCGACTTCGCTCGCATGTTTTAACCCTGCAACTTTAACCTCAAAGCTGGGAGAATCTATTAAAAAAGGCATTTCTGTAACATCAATTACAAAATCTATGAACGCTTTAATTGCTTCTTTGGTGGATCCTACAACATCCAACATGCAAGGAATCCCTGTTTTATTTGAAAAATCCTCTTGAAGTTTGATTAGTTCTTCAGCTTTTTCTCTGTGAAGTTTACCTGTTTTCTCATCAGCCACCACCTTGTGCCCATGGTAAAAAATGCTTCCTATTAATACTGTAGGTCTTTCTCCAGGTTGTCCACCTACTTTGACACCCGCGATATCAAAGATTTTTTGTTCCGTCTTGAACTTAAACATGTGAAAGACCTTCTGGTTCTATATAGTTAAAGGATCTCTTTAAAACTTTTGCGCGTGCATTGAACAATTATGCTTACGAGTGGCCCAGGGGAAAAGATTTTTAAAAGAGTTTAGAGTTTTAGCAAGTATTGAAGACATAAAAAGGTTTTTAGAGCAATGAAGAGAGTTATATGCGGTGGATGCGGGAATAACTGTGGTTTGACTATTCAAGTGAAAGATGGGAATATAATAAACATTAAAGGTGATCCAAATGATCCTTTCTCCCAAGGTCACGTTTGCGAAAAAGCTATTGCTGCTGTAAAACTGCTAAATCACAAAGATCGTCTTAGATATCCGCTGAAGAGGGTTGGAGAAAAAGGGGAAGGCAAATGGGAGAGAATTTCATGGGATCAAGCAATACACGAGATTTCGGAAAAACTAAAAGATATTAAAGAGAGATATGGTCCCGAGAGTATAGCTTTGGTTCACGGGCATCCTAGAGGCTTAGATTATATTTTGAGGCGTTTTATGAATTTACTTGGTAGCCCGAACATGTTCGGTCCCGCCGGTCAAGTTTGCTGGGATAATACTGCTTTACTTGAATGTATCACTTATGGGTGGATGACTATATCTGATTTGGAAAATGCTCAATGTATAGTTGAGTGGGGTAGTAACCCGGCGAGCTCAAATAGGGTAAGATGGAGAAAGATTTTAGATGCTAAAAAAAGAGGGGTTAGGCTTATCGTAATCGATCCTCGATTGACGCTGACAGCACAGAAAGCAGATGTATGGTTACAATTAAGACCTGGAACGGATTGCGCAATGGCTATGGGCTGGTTAAATGTGATCATTAACGAAAAGTTGTACGATGAGCAATTCGTTAGAAATTGGACAATTGGATTTGAAGAGCTTAAAAAAAGAGTCCAGAAATATTCACTAGAAAAAGTTGCCAATATTACAGGGGTGCCTGCAGAAAAAATTGAAGAAGCTGCTAGATTATATGCTACAGTCAAACCCTCAACAATAACTTGGGGAGTATCCTTAGATCATATAGGTAGAAATGCAAGCCAAGCTATCCGGGCTAGAGCTATCCTCCGTGCTATAGCAGGAAATCTCGATGTGAAAGGCGGCGATTTACTCACAGGTTTGCATCCAACACTTGTATCCGAAACTGAAATCGAAGAGAATGAGAAACTTCCCGAGGATAAGAAAAATAAGCTAATCGGTGTCAATAAATTTAGGTTATGCTCTTGGAACGTATATGACTCTTTGGATAACTATGCAAAAGGAATAGGTTTTAGGAGGAGTATTCCCTCATACAGTTTGATACATGCCCATGCACCGACCGTGTGGCGTGCTATTCTGACAGGTAAACCTTACCCTGTTGAAGCGGTCATATGTATAGCGAGTAATCCCCTTGTCACATGCGCGAACACCAAACTTGTTTATCAAGCCTTAAAGAAACTTGAGCTTTTAGTAGTTCATGATATTTTCTTGACTCCGACTGCTATGTTGGCTGATTATGTACTTCCGGCTACTACGTGGCTTGAGAGACCTCATATGGATACTTATACTTGCGGAGACTATGTCATAGGTGGCGATAAAGCTGTGGAGCCACTAGAGGAAACTAAATCTGAGTTTGATTTTCTACGAGAGCTTGGCGTATCCTTGGGTCAAGAATGGCCTTGGAAATCCTTAGAGGAGCTTTATGAATATCGTTTGAAGCCTATTGGTTACTCTTGGAAAGACTTTGTGGAAAAAGTTCGATGGGTTTTACCTGATCGGCAGTACAAAAAGTATGAAAAGACAGGTTTCGCTACTCCATCAGGTAAAGTTGAAATTTATTCGACAATACTCGAAAAACTTGGATATGATCCATTACCAGCATGCGAAGATTTTGCAGAATGCACTAAAAATTCATTAGCTCCGATGAAGGAGTACCCTTTAATCCTTATTACTGGCGGGAGAATCAGTTCAATGCTCCATTCAATGGGACGGCAAATAGATTTGTTACGTAAATTGCATCCTGATCCTAAAGTGCAAATTAATCTGGAAACAGCCAAAAAATTTGGAATAAAAGATGGCGATTGGGTGTGGATCGAAACTCATCTTGGGAAAATAAAACAGAAGGCAGAGCTCACCGAAAGGATCGCTGGAGATGTAGTTCACGCAGAGCATGGTTGGTGGTTTCCCGAAATGCCTGGAAAAGACCCTATCCTTTACGGTTTGTGGGAATCGAATGTAAACGTTATTATAGATGATGACCCGGAGAAATGCGACCAGCTAATTGGAAGTTGGCCGCTTAGAGCAATACCATGCAGAATCCATAAGGTAGCAGAATAAAATAACTTTTTCAAGTAAGAAAGAGCACCACAAAACATATAAAGCCTTCAATATTCAGTAAAAAGAACTCTAAGAGGAGGCGATTGATTGTCCAAAATTTCCGAAATGATACAAGAAGCGATATTGTCATTTGAAAAGGAGAAACTTGCTGAAGTTGTAAAGGAAAGTTTAGAGAAAGGTTATGATCCCATTGAAATTATAAATGCAATTACTGCGGCATTGGGTGAAGTGGGTAAAAGGTTTGAAAAGGGAGAACTTTTCCTTGTACATCTGGTTACCGCTGGTGAGGCTGCAAAGGAGGCGGTGTCCAAGTTTATAGAACCTCTACTTAAAAAAGAAGGGGCTAAAAGAGAGGTTATTGGACGCGTTGTAATAGGTACAGTGGCTGGAGATATTCACGACATAGGTAAAAATATAGTTGCTTCCATGTTGTTCGCAGCCGGCTTCGAGGTAATAGATCTAGGGAAAGATGTTTCCGTTGAAGAATTTGTTAACGCTGTCAAAAAATATAATCCGGATATACTTGGGCTGTCAGCATTACTTACCACAACTCTACCTGTTCAAAAGGATGTCATCGAAGCTCTCAAGAAGCACAACCTTAGGAGTAAAGTCAAAGTGATCATAGGAGGTGCGCCTGCTTCCGCAGAGTGGGCGAAGGAGATAGGTGCGGATGGTTATGCTGAAGATGCAACTAAGGCTGTTGAAGTTGCTAAAAAACTTTTGGGGGATCGGAATTGAGCGTAAAAGGTGGACAACTACGTTTTCTTACTAATGACGAAATTTATGACATTCATATGGCCACTATGAACATTCTTGAACATGTTGGCGTAAAATTCCAGTCACAGGAGGCCTTACAAATATTAGCAGAAGCTGGAGCTTACGTTGACTTTAAGAAAGAAATAGCCAGAATTCCCGAGCATCTCGTAAGGGAAGCCATTAAGAAAGCACCATGCAGTACTACACTTTTTGGACGCGATTTTAAATATAAGTTGAAATTAGAAGATAAACGGGTATACTTTGCTATACTCGGTTGGGTTCCTTATGTGTTAGACCTAGAGACAGGAATGCGACGAAGGGGTACCTTAATGGATATAGATTTGTTCTTCAGGCTGGGTGATTACTTAGAGAATATACATGCACTAGACTGGGCTGTTTCTCCGAAGGATGTACCTGAGAGTCTAGTTCACGCTTATGGTTTACTTTCAGGATTTAAGAACACAACAAAGCCATTGGAAGGTTATATCCGCGGTAAAAAGCAAGCTGAGGATTGTATAAAAATGGCTTCCGTTGTTGCAGGTAGTGAGGAAGAGCTTATGAAAAAACCGCTTCTATATGCCATTGAGAATCCAATAAGCCCCTTACAACATTCCAAGGATATGATTGAAGGCCTTATTGTTTATGCAAGACATAAACAGCCTCTCGTTATTGCGCCGGAATGCCAAGCAGGTACTACGGCGCCGGCCACGCTGGCAGGGCTATTAGTGCAGCAGAACGCGGAGATTTTAAGTGGAATTGTTTTAGCAGAATTAGTTAGTCCTGGAGCCCCAGTGCTCTACGGAACCGTTTCAACGATTGCGGACATGAGGACAGGTAATATCGCACTAGGAGCTGTAGAGGCAGGATTAATTAATGTTGCAACAGCTCAATTAGCTCAATATTATGGCATTCCTTCCCGAGGTACAGGTGGTACAACAGATTCAAAAGTTCCTGATATTCAGGCAGGTATTGAGAAGGCAATAACATTACTGTTGGCATCCCTTGCTGGAATAAACTTCATATATTCTTTCGCTGGCACGCTTGAATCAACACTTACAATGAGCTATGAACAGCTAGTGATTGATAACGAGCTGGCAGGGATGGTTCTACGAGTTCTTAAAGGAGTTAAGGTTGATGATGAAACGTTAGCGGTTGATATTATCGAAAACGTGGGGCCTGAAGGTCATTACTTAACTCAAAAGCATACGCTCGAGAACTTTAAGAAGGAGCACTATATCCCGGTTATTGTTAACAGAGAAAAATGGGAAAAGTGGAATATGTCTGGATCAAAGGATCTTAGGGATATTGCTCGAAAAGAGGTTTTGAAGATCTTAAAAGAACATAAGCCTACACCCTTAGATCCGGGTATAGAGAGGGAACTAACAAAGATTGTTAAAGAGATAGAAAAAAGAGAATCACAATAGGGTTAACTTCACTTATTGATGGAACTAAGTATATATATCCTATTCTTCTTTTTTCTTCTTTTCAGATTTTTAAACACCTAACGTAGTGATTCTGTTCTACTTCTATAAGCTCCGGATTTTCTCGCTCGCAACTGGAAGAGGCATACGGACAGCGAGGATGAAATCTGCAACCAGTGGGCAAATCAACAGGATTGGGTATTTCTCCCCTCAATATTATTTTTTCTCTTTCATTTTTAGTTTTTCTAAGTGAGGGAACAACCGACATAAGGGCTCTTGTGTATGGATGCATTGGTTTTTTAATTACATCGTTTGAGGTACCTAATTCAACTATCTGCCCAAGATACAATATTGCTAAATGAGTTGATATGTACTTGGCTAGGGCCAAATCGTGAAGGATAAATATATACGTAAGTCCGTATCTGCGCCTAAGGTTCATCATAAGCTCTATTATGCTCCATCTCAGCGATGCATCGATCATGGATACAGGTTCGTCCGCTATGATAAGATCCGGATGGAGAACAAGTGTTGATGCTATGGCAACTCTTTGTCTCTGACCACCACTTAATTGATGAGGATATTTATTGAAAAATTCTTCTGGAGGGGATAATCCAACATTTTCAAGGGCATCCTTAACCATTCTAATCTTCTCTTCAAAAGAACCAGCTAGCTTATGAATATCAATTCCCTCCCCAACGATGTCAAAGATTGTCATGTGAGGTGGTAAAGATTCAAAGGGATCCTGAAAAATCATTTGTATTTTTCTTCTCAAATTTTTAACTATTTTTCTGCTACTGTTAATATCTATCCCTTTAAATAATATTTTTCCTCTGGTAGGTTTATAAACCCCCGCTATCGCCAGTCCTATAGTGGTTTTGCCTGCTCCTGACTCTCCAATAAGACTGAACACCTCTCCTTTGTTTACATTGAATGTCACACCGTCAACAGCACGCACATATTTTTTTTCACCTCTGATTAACGAGAAAATGCCTGTTCTGCCAGCCGGAAACCATACTGTAAGATCTTGTACTTGAAGAAGCGGGATCGACTTATGCTCCATCCGTTTGCCACCTCATCTTATGAATAAAAGCACATCACATAGTGATCATTCCCTTTTTTAAATAACTTGGGTTCCTCCTTTTCACAAAGTTTAGTCCTATTTGGACATCTAGGATGAAAACGGCAACCAGAAGGTGGATTACTCAAGTCCGGAGGAAGCCCTGGTATTGACTTAGGCTCAATTAAACTCGTAATATCTGTAGTGGAATTCAAAAGACCTATAGTATATGGATGTGCAGGAGATTCTATTATCCTTTTAATACTTCCGTATTCGACTATTTTTCCGGCATACATTACTGCCATTTTATCACAGAGTTCACCAGTTACTTGAATATCGTGTGTAATTAGCATTAATGAACTCCCAATTTTTTTGCATATGCTCTTAAGCAGTTCAATCAGTTGCGCCTGTATCATAACATCAAGTGCCGTAAAAGGTTCATCAGCGATGATTAACTTTGGCTTAAGAGCTATCGCCATTGCGATTGACACTCTTTGTCTCTGACCACCACTTAATTGATGCGGGTAATCCTTACCCTTCTGAGGGGGAATGCTCACGATTTCCAGCAACTTCCTAGCTTCTTGTAAAGCTTCATCTTTACTTACACTCTTCCTGTGAAGCTTTATCAACTCCGCTATCTGATCTTCCACTTTCATCAAAGGATCAAGCATGTTCATTGACGCCTGAAAGATTATCGATATTTTCTTAAACCTTATATCCCTCAACTGATCCTCATCAACCTCTGTTAAATCTATGCTACCTTCAAAAATCGCATGCCCTTTTATTATTCTTGCATTTGAAGGAAGCAATCGCATTATAGTGTGAGCAACCGTGGATTTGCCACACCCAGATTCGCCAACTAAAGCAAGAGATTCACCATAACCAATTTCAAAATTCACTCCATCAACTGCTCTAATCGTATCTCCCTTTTTGCGATAGTAATATGTATGAAGGTCTTTAACCTCTAATAAGGGAGTGTTCAACATTTTCTTTACACAAAGCTTTAATATCAGTTATATAAAAATTTTTAGGATTGTCGAAGGAGGTAGAGAATAGAAGTGAGAGTGTGTAAAAAAATTATCACATGGATTATGATTATTTCTCTAAGTTCGATGCTTTCTAGTGCTACTGTTCGGTCAACTTTGGCCAAGGAAGGACTAACATTTACTATGGGAACATTAAATAAACTGGAGCTCAATCCGCTCACAGGTTTTCAATACTTTCTATATAGAAGTGTTCTCTATACCACTCTTTTTGCTTACAACGAAACGTACGGTCTTGAGCCTTGGCTCGCAGAGTACGCCAAGAGAATAGACGATTTGACTTGGGAAATAAAAATAAGAGATAATGCCTATTGGCATGATGGAGTACCTGTAATATCCGATGACTTTAAGTTCACATGGGACCTGGCGCTTAAGTACCCTTGCGGCATGACTAGGTTCCTGCAGGGAGTGAAAGATATTGAAGTAATAAACGAAAAAGTTTTCAGGGTTATTTTGAAGTATCCAATGGGTGGATATGCCCCCTTCTTAGCAGGCCTAACTGAGCCTGTACCTAAGCATATATGGGAACCTAAGGGTTTAACTAATGAAAGCGCGTTAGCCTACGAGAATGTCCCACCAATAGGTTGTGGACCTTTCAAGTTTGTTGATTATAAGCCTGACGAATACTTAATCTGCGAAGCTTTTGATAAATTCTTTGCTGGAAGACCTAAAATCGATAGGTTAATAATAAGGCAATTTGCTTCAGCCGAGTCCATGATAAGCGCTTTAAAGGCCAAAGAAATAGACGCAGTGGACCTTGTACCAACAGCAGCGGCTATTAAATTGACTCAAGTTTCCGGACTCATTGTCCATACATCCTTAACACCAGGCTACATATCCCTATATATAAATCAATATCCACAGCCAAAATCAGGTCATCCGGCGTTAGACGATATAACCGTAAGAAAAGCAATAGCCATGTGCGTAGATAGAGATACCATTAACGACATTGTGCATCCTACTTATGGAAAAACCTACGGTGCACCTATTCCCCCGTTCTGGCCTGAATTTGATCTTAAGCTAAAAGAGATCTGTTACAAATACAATACGACTGCTGCCTCAGAGCTGCTTGAGAATGCAGGTTATAGAGATACTGATGGTGACGGTATAAGGGAAGACCCAGTAACTCATAAACCGCTTAAGTTCAGGCTATATGTCTATGTAGGTTTTCCGGACGAGATGCGTGCAGCTGATTTTATTAGGGAGAGTTTCAGATCAGCTGGAATGGATCTAGAAATAAAAGGAATGGAAGGTGGAGCTTTATGGAGCGTCATTGTGTCTCCACCTCATGATTGGGACCTTGTAATTTGGGACTGGAGTGTACATGACGCAATAAGTTGCTGGTATCCATATACAAGCCAGGCCATACCCGCAGGATGGAGCAGTAGCGGATATCACAATCCAGAGTTTGACGAGCTATACAATTCGCTTCTTCAAGCTAAAAATTACAGCGAATTTCTGGCAGTCCAATATGCATTACAAGAACACTTTGTTCAGAACGTCGTAGAACTGCCTCTTTACCTCAAAGCGTATACGGGTGCATGGTGGAGTGACTGGGTCGATATAGTTACAGAGCCAGGTCACCTAACATGGGAAGGCCATAATGCGAAAGCCCTTGTTTACGCATATAAAATTGTGAAAGCCCAGCCAACTGAAGAATGGCCATGGAAGTGGCCGCTAATAGGCATTTCAGTGGTTTCTGTTGCCATTGCAATTGGAGTTGCTGTTTGGGCAATTAAAAGAAGAAAATAGATAGACTCTTTCCTATTTTTCTTTTGGGATTATCTAATTTCGACATCATGAACTATTCTTAACACCATAACATCGAAACTTTTATTATGATCACTTTACCTATTCATTGAAAGATGCATATGTATCAAAGTAACATGAGAACTTATGTGATTTTGAGAGTTATTCAAGCATTTATTATGATACTTGCCGCTATTGCATTTTCTTTCTTTCTTTTTAGAGTTCTTCCAGGTGATCCATCAGTAGCCATTTCAGGGGACCCGAGGTTACCAACTGCTACAAGAGAGATGCTAAATAAGATGTTTGGTTTAGACAAGCCCCTCTTCGAACAGTTTTTTGTATTCCTTGCAAATGTGTTTAAAGGAAATCTAGGCATATCCTTCCAGTATAAGCTTCCTGTGACACAAATTTTGTTGGAAAGGCTTTGGAATACTATAATCCTCCTAGTACCAGCCACCATCCTATCCATTTTACTGGGCATTCTTATGGGTATAATTGCTAGTTGGCGCCAAGGAACGTTAATAGATACTGTGATAACATCTTTGGCCACTTTATTTTGGTCGGTTCCATCCTTCTGGGGGGGAATGATAATGATTTATTTATTCGCAGTTAACATTCCTCTCTTTCCGACGGGCGGTATTGTAGGTTATACCACTACGAAAATAGGTTGGGGTAATGCTGGTGAGGTATTATACCATCTTCTCCTACCTATGATAACATATAGTGTTATTTATTCCGGTCAATACACTTTGGTGTTAAGAAATTCTTTAAATAATGTTCTTTCCGAGGATTTCATGCAATTAATTAAAGCTAAGGGATATACTGATTTTGAGGCAATAAGAAAACATGCGCTAAAAAATGCCTCTTTACCATTGATAACGCTGATCAGCCTTAACTTTGGCTATATATTATTAGGTTCGATAACTATTGAAGCCGTCTTCACATGGCCGGGTCTTGGACGGTTGCTTTTTGAGGCTGTCTTTTACAATGACTACCCCCTTTTACAAGGACTGTTTCTTTTCTTTAGCACAGTGATGATCTTGATGACTGTTACTGTTGATATACTATATATGTACATTGATCCGAGGGTGCGGTTGAAATGAGAATGAAAACCTCAACTCGTATTGAAATGTTAAAATGGAAACTTAGTTTACATATAAAGAGAGTTGTTAATTTCTTGAATCAACTTAGAATGAAAAAATCTGCCCTTTTAGCATTCATAATTCTTTTTATATTGGTTGTAATATCTATTTTTCCACAGCTTTTTTCTCTTTATATTCCAACCGAGGTCGTGGGTTCCGCTTGGGAACCGCCTAGTTTAGCCCATCCCCTAGGACTAGATGACGTGGGCAGAGATGTTCTATCCCTGCTGATCTATGGGACTAGAACTTCCATGATCGTTGGTTTTTGTGTAGCGTTTCTAGCGATCGTTATAGGAATGCCTATAGGAATGCTTTCCGCGTATTACGGTGGAATGGTAGATAATATACTTATGAGGATAACCGAATTCTTTCTAGTTATACCCAGTTTCCCTTTGATGGTTATCTTAGCGTTTATTCTGAAACCAAGTCTCCAGACCGTAATATTGTCTATTGTCGTTGTCGTATGGACACAACCAGTTAGGATAATTCGCTCGGAAGTGCTCTCCTTAAAGGAGAGGCTTTACATTACGAGAGCCAAAGTGGTTGGAAATACAAACATGAGAATTATATCCAGATACATACTTCCAAGAGTGCTACCTTTGGCATTCTCTACGATGATTATGGCTATGGGCTGGGCTATTCCTTCCGAAGCCTTTCTTTCATGGATTGGACTTGGAGATCCCACTAATATAAGTTGGGGAACAATGCTTTATTATGCCTTTACAAGAGGGGCTTTTACAAGTAATGCTTGGTGGCACTTTATACCTCCTGGGATCATGATTTTGACGGTAGTCATTGCTTTCAACATCCTAGGGCACTCGATGGAAGAAATTTTAAATCCAAAACTTAGAAAGACTATTTAATAAAAAAAGAAGGCAGTCTAGTTTCTGAAGATATTTATTTAAATTGCTATATTATGGGAGTTTCCGCCTTAATACGTAAAAAGGATGCCAATACATTAAACACACTCCTCACGCCGTCTCCGGGCTAGAGTATAGATTTTGGCATTTGGCCCCATTTTAAAGTTCTCGTTGGTCCGAGACAAGTAAATGATAGGAATTGAATAATATCGTAAAGAACAATTTGTAGAGATTACCTCAAACCGCATCATGATTTTAGTAGCCCATATTTGGTTATGTGGTTATTATAAAATGGGTCAATACGTATGTAATGTAAAAAATATAAATAGGGATGCTTCCCAAAATAACACGTGAGGTGTAATATTTGGCAGAGAAGCTCAAAGTGGCAATTTGTGGTTGTGGTGCTGCGGGTATTACTTTAGCGGCGTATCTAACCAGTAAAGGCTTCCAGGTAAATCTATATGAACTCCCCGAATTTGCAGAAAAGAGCCTTAAACCCCTACAAGAGCGTGGCGGAATAGAGGCGCGAGGCGCTATTTTGAATGGCTTCTTCACACCTAACATGATGACCTCAAACATTAAGGAGGCTGTTGACGGCGTCAACATAGTGATGATGACTGTACCAGCCTTCGGTCACGAGAAATTTGCAAAAACAGTGATACCTAACCTGCAAAGTGACCAGATCTTTCTAAATTGGACGAGCTATTGGTTCAGCGTGCGATTCTGGAATTTTTTCGGGAGAATGCTCCCTCGAATGCTATCCTGTCAGAAGGAAGAATTTACCCCTTTGCGACCATGCTATTAGAGCCGACGGTGGTTTATCCTTACGCTTTAAAGAACGAACTTATGGTTGCGGCGATGCCAGCTAAGAACACGAATAAGATTGTTAAAACTTTGAAAAAGCTCTTTCCCCAAACAGTTGCAGGCTCAAATGTTCTACAAACATCCTTAGAATGCCCTAATGTTTCAGTCCACACTGTTCCAGCCTTACTAAATGTGGGGTGGTGGGAGAGGATGCACGGAGACTTATCTTTCTGGGGAGATTTAATTTCACCTAGTGTTGGCAGAGTGATGGATGGTCAAGAAGAGGAAAAGATCGCCGTTGCTAAGGCCCTTGGTGTAAATATAATCCCAGGCCCGGAAGTGGAAAAAAGGATATACGGACACATGGGTGCAAGAGGAGATAAATTTGAAGGCTTTCATTGGATGGAATCTCATAAAGGATGGCGTCCCTGTTTAGGGATCTGTGACCCGAGGTTTATCCTACACGAAGATATACCATACGGACTGGTTCCCCTGTCTTCCTTAGGCAAGATGTTGGGTGTTCCCACACCAACTATTGACGCTTTAATCCATATTGCAAGTCTTGTCTGCAAAGTTGACTACAAGAAAATAGGCCTCACCGTCGAAAAACTTGGACTGGCGGGTATGACAGCTAAGCAAATTGTCAACTATGTAACCACAGGAAATAAATAATTTTCACCTGTACACGAAAGATGTCAAAGTTATATTGCAATATAAATACGCGCACATGCAATGTAGAACTCACATGGAAATATTATGGCCGTGGCCTCTGAAAGACATAGCTTTCAATAGCACCTGTTAGATGATAAATTTAAATAATACCAAAAAATATGATTAGAATTAAGGATGGTGAATAAATGATATCCTTTATATTTGACTTTATGGCATTGATTAGTATATACTTGATTTTGACGTTGAGTCTTAATTTGGATGCGGGTTATTGCGGGATTCCTGACTTTGGCAAGGTGTTACCTATGGCTGGGGGGGCGTTTACTGTTTCCCTATTTGCTGGCAGAATAGCCACCGCACTTTTAGGGATAGAAGGGGATTTCATTAACGATAACTCTTATGTGGTCGCTCAGATAAATTCCAAAATTGGAAATAACCCACTATTATGTTTTGTTTCACTTCTTACAACATTAATTGTAGCTATGGGCTTTGGTGCTGCTTTAGGTTATTTATTCACTCGGCCAGCAATAAAGAGAGGTGTCGGTCCTTTAGCGCTTCTAACATTAGCGGCTGGAGAAGCAATTCGGATAATAGGCTACAATTACAATCCATTGGCCGGTGGTAGCGTTGGCGTTTCAGCACCAGATGTTTTTGTATGGGGTGGTAGGTATAGGTTTGCTATTGCATCCATAATACTTCTAGTTGTTGGATTATTAGTATTCTTTTACGTCAATCGATTGACAAACTCACCTCTAGGTAGAACATTGAGGGCGATCAGAGATGACGAAGATGCAGCATGCTCACTTGGAATAGACACCACTAAAATAAGACTTAAAACTATCATGATTTCTTCAAGCATCACTTCTCTCGCTGGCGCATTATATGCCTTTTACTCCGGCGCTGTAATTAGTTCTGCTTATACCAGAGCATCATGGTCTTTTGTTCCTTGGGCTATGATGCTTTTAGGAGGAATGGCTAATAATCTTGGAGTAACGGTTGGAGTTTTAAGTCTTATATCTATTCGGGAGTTGATAATCATTTTCAAACATCCTCTTTCCCCTTTTATTCCATTTGACATCTTGTGGTTTGAACTCATTATATATGGAATTGCAATTATTCTGATTTTATTGTATAGACCTCAAGGCATCCTAAGGGAAAAACCTACCCCGACATTGAAAATTCAAACAATTGAAAAAATGCATGATACTTTTCTTAACACATCTAATTCTGTAAATTATAAAGCAAATAAATCAAAAGATCTAGGGTATTGTAGGCTGCATAAGTTAAGAAAACTATAATATTGTGCATGAACATACAATGGAGAATCTATAATGAGCGACTCACAAACAATAACTCTAACAATTCAGATCCCAAAAGAAATTGTCAAAATAATCAGTGATATAGCAAAGGAAAATTGTTCTAATATCGTGGAGGTTGCACAGAAATTGATCATCTTAGGATTTAGGAATTATCGCATCCAGTATGCTTTAGATCTTTATAAAAAAGGCCAGGTTTCGATATCAGGTGCTTCTGAGATAGCACATATTCCAATAGAAGAGATGCTTGAACATATAATGAAAAATAATCTTTCATGCCAAGTGTGCACAGAAGATCTCAGGCAGATTCATGTAGCAGCTCGGGCGTTGCGAGTAAAATATTATAAAATGCTTGAATATTGCAAAAAATTTGCAGAAATTGGTAAAGAATGACATACTTAAACTTTTTAGAATTCCAAATAATGAACATTGACTCGTTAACATATTCCTGCACTTGCTAATGTGATTGGTCTATTTTCCAAGTAAGCGCGCCATTGTTGCCTTGGCCCGTAAGATTCTATGCATAATCCACCATCTGCTAATTAACGGCGAGGATTATGTTGAGGATTGCTTTGCCAAGCTGCCCAACATGAGTTTTAAGCTTTTGGCTAGGATTCCTTTGGAGGAGATGGCTGCTATTTTGAGGTATTGGCTATGTTGTTAAGGCTTATATTTTAATATTATTTTGACTTACTCAGAGTATCATATGAGTTTGTATACTTATAAAATAATAAAAAGTTTTAGGGAAGATTAATACTCAAATTCAATGCCTAAGTCCGCTAATTCTCTCTTAACTTTATTATAAAGCTCAACGTATTCCTTCGTCGGTCTCACCTTACTGACGTCATAACATTCGTAAAATTTCTTTCCAACAGGTGCTTCCTCAATCTTTTTGTACCTCTTCAGAATTTCCTTGACTATTTGATTTGCGTCTGACCTTTTCATCCGCATTTTAGCGATGGAGTGCCCCACTTCGCAAGCCATTTTTGCTTCCATAGGAGTGTATCCATCCTTAATTTTTTCTTTAGCAGTCCCAAGGACGTATAGATTTGCCCCTGAGACTGTTGCTGAAAGCCCGTGAGCCGCCGCCTCATAAAGCACCATGTCCGTACACGGACCAGCTGCAGCCTTACCCTTTGCGAATGTAATTAGCGGGGTGTTCTTAGCAATTGCCTGAGAAACGATACTTGTGCACCAAAGTAGTTCTTGCGTCGTGTTGCAGGTATGTATCATATGAAGTGGAAAACTGGCTTGGTAGTGCGCTTGGTGTACCATTAGCCCTTGAAAATGATATGCTACCCCAATCACTGCTGTTCCCTCAGGACCTCCAGCATATCCGCCAAGCAGGGGCCCTGTGAGTGCACCTATATAGCACCCATATGTAACAAAATGGGTCATTTTCCTCAGAAGATCATAGTTCACTTTTAATTCAGCAATTGCGCCAACAAATCTGCCATCCGTAAGTTTTTCTCCCCAGTTTTCGTTACTAGCTGATATTTGGGCAGCGTCAGACGGTGCGGTGGCTACACTTGTACAGAAAATACCGGGTCTTCCAACTTTTCTTGCTGCATGCTTGAGCAAAGTTGTATGTGTGACAGCCCCTCTTACCTCGGTTGGGGTCCCAATTTTTATCAGTCGTCCGTCCAAAGAATCAAGTGCTGGAGCAGTGACACCATCGGCTATGGGTTCTTGGATGTAAGCAATACATATCGGAACAAAAAGTTCCTCTGAGCAAGGAAGCCCCATTGGTCCTAACATGCAAAATGGCTTGTTGATGTCCTCTACTCTTCTATGACTCATTTCTCTAGCATCTTTTCCTGCGCCAACTAAAAATTTTCCCGGGTGATTACTCATTGCTTCTTTAATCTCGCTTTCGTCAAAAAGAATTCTTCTATGCGATGATGTGCAGTAAGTTCCTACTTCAAGGTAAAGATCAAGAGCGGCTTTGTAAACATCATCAGCTAACGAATTGTCAGACTCGATGATGTTCTCAGGATTGAATCTAATATCGTATTCTTTGATGACCTCGTTAAGCTTGGGTACAAGGATCTTCAAGTCGAACTCTCTTTCTTGGCAAATCGGCCCTTCCTCAGCCCTTTCCAGAACCTCTTTTATTCGCCATGGTGGCACCAATTAATTTCCCCCCTCTTTCATATGAGCACGCCGTTGCTCTATTAATTTTTCAGCAACTCGAACAGCTTCTACAGCTGTAGGCGCCCAGCCGTCAGCTCCAATGCTCTCAGCCCACTCCTTAGACGTGAGACCTCCACCAACCATTATAAGAAATTTGTCTCGGAGACCCTGTGCGACCAGAAAATCTATGACTTCTTTTTGCGCAGGTATGCTTGAAGTCAGCAGAGCTGACATGCAGATAATATCTGCACCAACAGCCTTTGCCTTCTCTATGAAGGCCATAGAATCTACATCTACACCTAAGTCATAAACAGTAAAGCCATTTGCTTCTAACAGAGCAATGAGCAGATTTTTTCCAATATCGTGAATATCACCTTTAACAGTCCCCGCCACCACGATGCCCTTTTTTCTGCGCTCTAATTCATCTCTCTTTTCTTGACTGATTTTTGAAGTAAGGATTTTAGTTGCCACCTTCATAGCTTCGCCAGCCAACATTAGATGAGTAAGAAAATATTCGCCACTTTCGAATTTCTCGCCAACTATTTTCATGGCTGGAACGAGCTTTTTTCGATCACTAGTACAGGATCTAACTTCAATAGCGATATCTTTTCTGCAATTTTCTTAGCAGTTTCCACGTCGCCTTCTATTATAGCTTTTTTAAGCGCTTCGAGATCAGCTTCATAACTCATTCTTTTTTCACCCACTAACTTTGAAATTAAATGATATTTAGACTTTACGGTATCTGAGCTATAATCAGTTATATCAACCACAATTTTGCGCAGATGAAAGCGTCCTCAAAAATACAATGTTATAGAGTCATAAGGATGGAGGCTAAGAATGAAATCAACTTAAAAATACAAAAGCCAGAAAGACTTTTTAACTCGAAAATTCAGTCTTCTTATCCACAATCAAACATGAAAAGGCTAATCTTCACCTATTGGCATAAGTTCAATAGATATGACCATGAAACCTTCATGTCCACCTAGTTTTCGCTGGTTCAAGGGAAGAAGAGCTAGAGTTGATGGCTGTAAGGGGCATTCCATACCTAGAGATAAAAGCTAAAGGAGGAGGCATGCCCACAACCCTTAAAAAAACAGGTGAAGCAACCACGGAAGAACTGCTTAAACGAACAACCAAGATTCTTGATACTATGCTGATCCATGGCACAACAACCATCGAGGCGAAAAGCGGATACGAAATGACACTTCACGGTGAAATTAGGCAGCTGGAAATAATTAACTTTTTAAACAGAACGCATCCCATCGACCTAGTTCCAACATTTTTGGCTCAAGGAATACCCTTTGAATACGAAAATAAAGTTGACCGGCTAACAGATGAAATTGTTAAGAAATGGATTCCGGAAATCGCAAAAAGAAAACTAGCCGAATACTGCGATGTATTCTGCGAAAAAGGATACTTTAACGTAGAGCAATCAAGGCGAATATTAGAAACGGGAAAAAAATACGGCATGAAATTAAGGATTCATGCTGACTGGCTCGCCCATAGTGGAGGCGCAAAGTTAGGCGCAGAATTAGGAGTTGTCTCCGCTGACCACCTAATCTTTACACCAATGGAAGAAATAGAAGCCTTAGTGAATAGAGGCACCATTGGAGTCTTCTTGCCTACAACCCCCTTCTGCTATTTAGGTACCTATGCAAAGGCGAGAGAAATTATCAACAGAGGATTACCTGTCGCATTGGCGACAGACCTAAGCGCTGCAAACATGTGTGAATCAATGCAGATGATGATGACCCTTGCAGTCCTTCAGATGAAAATGACTACAGAAGAAGCCCTTGTAGCGTCAACCATCAACGCAGCTCACGCTATAGAGAGGGCCCATGAGATAGGAAGCCTTGAGATAGGAAAGAAAGCAGACATTGTCATTTTTGATGCTCCAAATCACGAATTCTTTCCCTATCATTATGGTGTCAACCTGGCAGAAAAAGTCTTTAAAAACGGAAAGTTAGTGGCAGAAAATGGAAGAAGGATAAAGTAGAGTATTTTAGTCCTTATTTTATCATAGGTGCCTTTATTTTCTCTTTCTTTATTATTGCTATAGCATTTTCGTAGCCTGCATCAGCATGTCTCACCACACCTATGCCCGGGTCTACTGTGAAGAGACGAACAGCCTTCTCTTCTGCTTCTTTGGTGCCGTCCAATACCATTCCGAACCCGGCAGATATGCTATAACCCATACCCTGTCCCCCTCCTTGGTGTACCCCCACCCATGTAGCGACATCCGCT
>Ga0080004_1127599_pt1 | contig 18663 bp, 23 predicted proteins | sample WasSprMetagenome_FD_69207 | JGI IMG/M metagenome (GOLD analysis project Ga0080004, IMG submission 69207) | Sulfidic aquatic microbial communities from Washburn Spring, Yellowstone National Park, USA - WS (SPADES assembly) (version 2) | ecosystem: Environmental > Aquatic > Thermal springs > Hot...
CTCTTACCATTTCACCTTCCTCTGCTTCCTTGACTTTCATTCTTGAAATTGAGTCAAGTCTTTCTGCTAATTGTTTAGTAAAAAGAGGGGGCATATGTTGAACAATTAAAATAGGAGCTGGGAAATTAGGTGAAAGTTCAGGAATTATTTTAAGAAGAGTTTGAGGTCCCCCTGTTGAAACCCCTATCCCACAAGCTTTATAAATTCCCTTTTTTATTTTAGGAATCACATAAGAGGGTCTATAAATTGATTTTATCTTTTCTAAGGGTGTTACACTTTTTATTTTAGGTATAAGATCTTGTTCTATTTTTTTTATACTTTCCCAAAAGGACTTACTTGAGGGTTTGGGAACAAAATCATAGGCTCCCAAAGTTAAACATTCAATTGTTGTTTTAGCACCCTCTTGAGTAAGTGAAGAAAACATAATAATTTTTGTTTGAGGCATTTCTTTTCTCAATATTTTTAAAGCAGTAATCCCATCCATCTCAGGCATCTCTATATCAAGGGTAATCACATCTGGCTTTAAAATTTTTGCTTTCTCTACAGCCTCTTTACCAGTTTTTGCAGTGTCAATTACTTCTATTTCTGGATCGTTTTTTAAAATATCTGTAATTAATTTTCTCATTATAGGTGAATCTTCGACTACAAGAACTTTTATTTTTTTGTCCATTTTTTAAAAAGCCTTTAAAAGATATCTGACTTTTACTTCTAACATTTCTTTATCAAAGGGTTTCATGAGATATTCATTAGCCCCAGCCATAATAGCTTCAATTACACTTTTTTGCTGATTTTCAGTAGTTACCATCATAACTTTAATATCTGACCAATTAGGATTGGAACGAAGCTTTAATAAAAATTCGTATCCATTCATAACTGGCATATGCCAGTCAAGCAAGATAAGCTTTATATCTGAATTTTCTTCCAAAATTTTAAAGGCTTCTTCCCCATTTTCTGCCTCTAAAACTTCAAAGCCTAATTCTTCTAAATATTTTCTTTCTATTTCTCTTATTGCTTTTGAGTCATCGACTACCAAAATTTTATACATACTATCCCTCTTTCTTTAAAAGCTGTCCGGGTAAAATCTCTCCCATATTCATACTAATTTTGGTAGGGATTTTATATGATAAAAGAAGATTTTCTAAATTTTTAATTTCATCTTTTGCTAACTCAAAAGATTCTCTATTAGCAAAGTAAAGATCTATAAATATTTCATTTCCCATATAGCTTAGGAAACATTCCATCAATCCTAAGTATTCAAAAAACATTTTAAAATAAAAAAGTTTAATTTTACCTTGTTCTTCCTTAGGCTCCCCTAATTCTAAAAACCCCCAAGATCTTTCATCACTAAAAACAAAAGGGATTACTATCTTTTCATCTTTATAAAAGATATTTAAAGATTTTATTTTCTCTCCAAACAAATCTTTTAATTCCTTATCAATAGTTTCTTTCTTTTCTTTATTCGTTACTCCCACTAAATCTTTAATAAATGTGGCTAAAAGATTGAAATCTTTTTGAAAAACTTCTTTATTAATAGCTTTTTCAGCAAGTTTTGCATTTATTAAATACAAAAATTTGAGTTCTTCTGCTTCTTTTTCTGGAGAAATAACTTGAAGAATAATAGGATTACCTGTTTTAGCTACTCTTACCTTTAAAACCTCTCCTACAGTAAAATTTTCTGAAGTAAGAGTGCCTCCAATTCTTGCTTGAAATTTTTCTCCCCCCAACTCTAAATAAAGGGTTTTTCCTTCAATATTAAGCACTCTTATTAATAATTCTCTCCCAGGTCGCGTAAAAAGGGACCATAAATTTTCAGGAAGATAAATAATAGGTGCTGGAGCTGTAATTTGCATAAATCTTTATTTTTTTAAAATTTTTTCTTTGATGACAAAACTAATTCTACCTCAGCTTCAGAAACACCTAATTTTTTCGCAATTTCCTTAAAAGAATATCCTTGCTGAGCTAATAAATGAATCTCTTTTTTTAAATCCCTTTCAGAACCTTTATCCGGAATTGCTCTTAATTTTTTAAGCTCTTCAACCAATTCCTGAGCCTTCTCAATACTTTCTTTAATATCCTCCCAAGGCAATTCAAAAACTTTCTTAAACCTTATGTAAAAGAAAACAAAAGCTCCTATCATAATAATGTCTATTATCAAAAGGAGAATTAAAAAGGTTTGCATGTTTTTACCTTTAGCCCTTTAATATTATTCCTTCTAATCTTATCCTCTGAGGAAGGGGTTTTATATTTTCTTTTTCAAACTCTTTTTTAATCTTTTCTTCCAAAACCTCAACTTCTTTAGCATCTTTCCATACCTCTGGTGATACACTCTTTAAATAACTGTAAAATTTCTCTCTAAAATCAAGTTCTGCATCTGCTAATTCTTTTGCTGAAGTGCTATTATCAAAATAAAGAGTCACATTTAAACTTAAAAACTCTTTTAAACCGAGAGGGACTAAAAAATTTTTAAGTTCCAATTTATAGGGATATTCAACCTCTTTTTCTTCTTTTGAAATTACTATTTTAGAAAATTTTTTAACTGCTTCTCCTTCTGGAATTGAGATATTAGTTTCAGAAAGAGAATTTAAACTCTTCTCTTTTTTAAACTCTCCTTTTATTAATTTTAAACCTATCCATATTCCAAGAATAATAAGTATTACAATAAAGACACTTCCAAGTATAAGAATTGCCTCTTTAGGTTTTATTTTTTTAGGTTTTTCTTCTGGTGCTTCTCCTTTTTCTTCTTCAGGTTTGATTAATTTTTCTACTAAACCTTCAGCCTTTTCAGGAGTTATGTCTATTTTTTCTTCAGGCTTTTCCTTCTTAGGTTCCTCCTCTAAAGTAGTTTCTTTTTCTTCTACTTCTTCTTTAATCTCTTTTAGCTCTTTTTTGATCTCTTCTTCCATTTTAGTCTCCAAAGACCTTTTCTAATTTTTCTTTTAAAGTTTCTGGAGTGAAAGGTTTTATTACATATTGATTAACCCCATGTTTAATAGCCTCTACTACACTCTCTTTTTGTGCTTCAGCTGTAACCATAATAAACTTTATATCTTTTAAATCTTCATTTTTACGGACAGTTTTAAGAAGTTCAATACCAGGCATTTTAGGCATATTCCAATCAGAAATTATTAAATCCACTTTTTGTTTTTTAAGGAGCTCAAGTGCTGTTGTCCCATCATCAGCCTCTAATATATCTTTAAATCCAAGTTGAAGAAGAATGTTTTTTATAATTTTTCTCATGGTTGCAAAATCATCTACTATTAAAATCTTAATATTTGTATTAAGCGCCATTTTTATACCTCTCTAAAATTATTTATTCAAAAGGCTTCTAAGTTTTAAAATTGCTTTATTATGTATTTGAGAAATTCTGCTTTCTGTGTAATCAAGTATTTTAGCAATTTCCTTCATAGTTAAACCTTCATAATAATATAAAGCAAGCACCGTTCTTTCTTTTTCTGAAAGGTATTCTAAAGCTTTCTCCAATTTTTCCTGTAATTCCTTTAAAGCATATTTTTCAAAGGGATCCTCTTTTTGATCTCCTGCTATAAGATCAAATATACTTTCTTCTTCTAATTCTGGAAATCTCTGTTTTAAACTCTCTATATCAACAAAGGTAATTCCTTTTATACTTTCTAAGAATTTATAGTATTCTTCTAAACTAAGCTCCATAAATTCTGCAATTTCTTCATCTTCTGGCATTCTACCCAATTCTTGATAAAGTTTTTTTAATCTTTCTTCAAAATCATTTATTTTACTCTTTACACTTCTTGGTATTATATCTAATTTTCTTATTTCATCAAGCATAGATCCTTTGATTCTGAATTCAGCATAGGTTTTAAACTTTACATTTTTAGAAGGATCATATCTGTGATAAGCCTCTATAAGTCCTATAATTCCAGCAGAAACAAGGTCTTCTTTACTAATTACTGGCATCCCGTAATAGGCATATCTATTTGCCCAGTAATTAATGATAGGCAAAAATTCCTCTATTAATTCTTCTAAAGGTGGTTTTTCTAAAAAAATTTGATTTATTAATTTTTTTTCCATTTTAACCCGCTGTTAATTTTTCTAAAAATTGTTCAAGCCCCCTTGCTTCTTGAGGATTAAATTTAAGTAATTTTAAAGCAATTTGTGTTATTTTTTTGCTAATATTTTTTTCAGGGCAAAGTTTTAAATAGGGAATTTGGGATTTCACAGCAGTTTTAACACATTCATCAAAAGGGAGCCCTCCTAAATAAGAAAGTTTAACCTCAGGCAAAAATCTTTCAATAACATATAAAAGTTGTTGATAAATTCTTTTGCCTTCTATCTCATCTTTAATCATATTTACTACTAAGTAATAATCTTTTATTCTGTGATGTTTATATCCAACTTTCATAAGAGCATAGGCATCAGCTATGGAAGTTGGCTCAGGAGTGCAGATTATAATTCTTTCTTCAGCAAGATACATAAAAAAAAGCACATTTTCTGAAATCCCTGCAGAACTATCAAAAAGTAAATAATCGTATTTTTTAAATACTTCCTCCATTTGATCTTTTAAAATAAGTTTTTGATTAGAATTTAAGTTTGTTAATTCTACTACTCCTGAACTTGCAGGAATAAGATCAAAATTGTATTCTGTGGGATAAACAATATCTTTTAGACTGAGGTCTCCATTAATTACATATCTTATATCATATTTAGGAGATATCCCCAGCATTACATCTATGTTTGCAAGCCCAAGGTCAGCATCGAAAATAAGGACTTTCTGAGAATATTGAGAAAGAGCTAAGGCTAAGTTTATAACAAAACTTGTTTTACCTACTCCACCTTTTCCACTGGCTATAGAAATACTTCTCATAAAACCTCCTTTTGATTAAAATTTAAAATACTTTTAAAAAGTATTTTCTTAATTATTTCTTCTTCTGCCTTCAAAATGTCTTCTGGCAATCTTTCTCCATTAGAGATAAAAGTAATTGGGGGTATTCTACTATCAAGAATCCATAAGAGGGGTAAGCTACTATAAACCTTATCCACAAAGGTAAGAACTATACCTTCCACTGGAAATTTTTCAATTCTTTCCCATTGTTTAAAAATGTATTCATAATGTTCAGTTGCTCTTACAACCCACTGAAACCTTAAAAAGGGCATCTTTAAAATCAGTTCCTCTAAATCACTTATAAGGAGTCTTTTTTCTAAACTGGGGGTATCTATTAAAATATAGTTATATTTAGGAAAAACTACCGCTATTTCTTTAAGTTCTTCAAGATCTAAAATTTCAAAATCAACCTCTAAAAGTTCTGCCAGTCTTTTGGTCTGAAAATGGTTACCTATCTTGTAATTATCAAGGCTTATTACCAAAACCTTAGCCTCATATTTATATTTATACCAAACTGCCAATTTGAAAACATTAGTAGTCTTTCCAGTTCCTGAATCTCCTATAAATACTTGATATTTAGAATGGGGAACAGTTCCTTTTTCTTTTAAGGCTTTAGAAATAAATTCTTCTAAATCAGGATTTGCTTTGCTTAGTTCTTTGGCTATAAAAGGAGGCACACCTTTTTCAATCAAATCTAAATAATTTACATTTTCAGGCTGAGGATTTAAAACTTGATTAAGCATTTTCTTTATTTCACAAATCTCCCTTTTTAAATATTCTTTTAACTCACTATAGTTTTCTTCTGCATAAGTTTTAAAAACTTGATGTCCTTTTTTTATCTTAATTTCTTCTTCTTCAATTGCTGCAGTTATTTCAAAAAGTGTTCCTTCTTCAGTTTTTATCTGTTCTGAAGCAAGAATAACTGCTTGTTCTCCAAATTCTTCTTTTACTCTATTTAAAGCTTCTAATATAGTTTTCCCTCTAAACTTTTTGATTCTCATTTCTTATTCCCTCACTAATCTGATAACTTCTAAAACCTCTATTTTTATTTCTATAGGGATTTCTGCCTGAGAAATAACCGGAACATAAGCTAAAGATCTTTCTATAAGTTTTCTTAAGTGCCTTCTTATTATAGGACTGCATAAAATTGCAGGTATAATATTTTTTTGACCTGCTCTTTCTACAGCCTGAGTAAATGCAGTCACTATTTTACTTCCTATCTTGGGATCAATCATAAGAAATGTTCCCTGTTCAGTTCTTTGGAGAGATTTTTTAATGGTTTCCTCTATATCATCTCCCGTTAAAATTACAGGTAAAGTATGATCTTTTAAAACAGGTTTTATTATGTATCTTGATAGTTTTTGTCTTACATATTCTGTTAAAATTTCTGGATCTTTAATAGTTGCTCCATAATCCCCTATTGTTTCAAAAATGGTTATTAAATCTTTAAGAGGAATACCTTCTTTTATTAAATTCTGAAGTACCTTCTGAATAATAGTTAAGTTAACATTATTAAGGCACTCTTCTACTATTTTTGGATAATACTTGCTTAAATTATCTATAATTCTCTGAACCTCTTGTTTAGTTAATAATTCGTCTGCGTATTTCTTTATTATTTCAGAAAGATGAGTGGTAATTACTGTAGATAAATTAACTACAGTAAAACCTGCTATTTCTGCTTCTTCTCTAAGTTCTTCACTTATAAAATAGGCATCCATCCCGAAAGTAGGCTCTTTGGTAGGTATTGCACCTTTAGGAGGAATTAGATCAGACCTTGAAGGTAAAGCCATTAAATAATTAGGCATAAGTTCTCCTTTTGCTACTTCAACACCTTTAATTAAAATAGAATATTCTCCAGGTTTTAAAGCTAAATTATCTCTTATATGAACAGGTGGAATCATTATACCAAGCTCTTGGGCTAAATGTTTTCTTAAATTTTTAATCCTTGCAAGCAAATCTCCTCCTTTTGTTTCATCTGCAAGATAAATTAGTCCATATCCCAATTCAATAGCTAAAAGTTCTACCGGTCTTATTTCCTCTATTTCAGGAGGTGGTGGAGGAGCTTTTTCTTCTAAAATTGCCTCTTTTGCTTTTTGAGCGGAATAGGAAAGATATCCTAAGGCAAAAAGTAGAGCACTTAAAAGAAAGAAAGGTAAAAAGGGTAATCCTGGAATTAAAGAAAGAATAAAAACAACTCCACCTGCAAGCATTAAAACCTCTGGACGTCCAGCAAATTGGGTTGCTATGTCTCTTCCCATTCCTGCTTCTGCTGCAGCTCTACTTATTAAAATTCCAGCAGAGGTTGAAACAATAAGAGCAGGAATTTGAGAGACTAATCCGTCTCCTATAGTTAAGATAGTATAAGTTTTAGCTGAAGTTGCTAAATCTAAACCCCTTTGTAAAGTTCCTATTAAAATACCGCCAATTATATTGATGCAGACAATGATAAGTCCTGCAATTGCCTCTCCTCTAATAAATTTAGAAGCACCATCCATAGCTCCGTAAAAATCTGCCTCTTTTGCTATTTCTTCTCTTCTTCTTTTAGCTTCATTTTCGTTAATTAATCCTGCATTCAAATCTGCATCTATAGCCATCTGTTTTCCTGGCATAGCATCTAAGGTAAATCTTGCTGCTACCTCAGCAATTCTTTGAGCTCCTCTGGTAATAACTACGAAATTAATCAAAACTAAAATTAGAAATACTATAAAACCTACAACATAGTTTCCTCCCACTACAAATTCACCAAAACTTTTTATAATGTATCCAGCTGCATGGGTTCCTTCATGCCCCCTCAAAAGAATTACTCTTGTGGTAGCTATATTTATAGAAAGTCTATATAAAGTAGTTATTAGAAGCAAGGCAGGAAATCCTGTAAAATCGAGCGGTTTGTTAACCTGCATAGTCATAATAAGAATAAGGATAGAAATTGAAAAATTAAAAGCTAAAGCAAGGTCTATAAGATAAGGAGGTAAAGGAAAAAGGATAATAGAAAGTAAAATAATAATTCCTATTATAGCAGAAATATTATAAAAATCGAAAAATTTTTTTAAAGTAATGTCTCTTTCCATAATTTTTGCTTAATTTTACGTGTTTTCTTTAAAGATTGGTTCTTTAATTTTTCCCATTTTTTTCTTAAGCATATAAACATAGGCAAGAACTTTTGCTACAGCTTGATATAATTCTTCAGGTATAAACTCTCCTACTTCAACCTTTTCATAAAGTAGTTGAGCAAGTGGGGGGTCATGATATATGGGAATTTTATGCATTTCTGCAATTTCTCTAATTTTTTGAGCAAGAAAATTTTTACCCTTAGCTATTACTTGTGGAGCAACCATTTTACCTAATTCATATTTTAGTGCTACAGCATAATGAATAGGGTTTGTAATTACCACATCTGCTTTGGGCACTTCTGCGAGCATTCTTCTACGTGCAATTTCTCTTTGTTTTTGCCTAATTCTTGCCTTAACCCAAGGATCTCCTTCTGTTTGTTTTAATTCTTCTTTCAATTCATGACGGGTGAGTTTGATTCTTCTTTCCACATCCCACCAGTTATAAACCCAGTCTAAAATCCCAAGAATAGCAAGAATAATAAGAAGCTTTGAAAAAAAGTCTTTTAGTAAAACTTTAAAATTGTATGCTAAATAGGGAACATCTACCCCAAAAAGTTTTAAAATATTTGCCATATATTTGCTAACAATCCAGTAGGTAACCCCTGCAATAATTAAGATTTTTAATAAAGCCTTTACTAATTCAAAAAGAGCTGTTAAAGAAAAGAGCCTTTTAAATCCTTCTACAGGATTAATTCTTTCAAATTTAAAACCAATAACTTCCTCTGCCCAAACTCCTCCTGTCTGAATAAGATAGACTATAATAGCAACCAAAGAAATAAGTAAGAAATAGGGTAAAAGGATCTTAAAAACAAAAAGAAAAATTGTTTTATTTAAACTTAAAAATGTAGCTAAATTTAAATCAAAATAATAGCTATTAAAAGCTTTATAAAAAACTAAATAAAATTGACGGAAAAATACATAACTAAGAAGTATAAAGGAAAAAAATCCCACACCTAAAATAGCAACTGAGGAAAGTTCTCTACTTTTAACAACCTGTCCTCTTTTCCTTGCTTCTTCACGCCTTCGCGGCGTAGGCTCTTCTGTTCTTTCCTGAAGAAGTTCTTCAGGCATTTTTTACCTCAAAAAGAAAAATATAGATTTAAAATAATCAGTAAAACAGGGGTATATAATCCTTGGAAGAATAGCAAGCATAAGACCAAAAAATAAAATTCCAAGTCCTGTTATCAAAGGAAAGGCTACAAAAATAATGTTTATTTGAGGTATTAATCTTCCAATAACAGCCAAACTCACATAAATAAGCATCATAAAAACTAAAAGAGGTGCTAAAAATTTAATACTAAGCTCAAATATAAGTTTACTCTTTTTAAGAATAAAAATGCCAATTTCCTCTTTTAAAAGAAAGCTTCCGGGAGGTATCTTTTCAAAACTTTCATAAAGAAAATAAATTAATTGATGATGGAAATCAAAACTAAAAAAGAGTAACAAAAAGATAATATACACAAATTGAGAAATAACAGGCATACTAAACCCAGATATAGGATCTATGGTTTGGGAGATGCCAAATCCCATTTGTATTCCTACAAGCTCTCCCCCTAACTGGATTCCTGCTAAAATAATTCTAAAAATTAAAGAAATAAGGAAAATGAAAATAAAATCTGAAACCAAAATTTTTACTACATTTACATCAGTGAGAGGAGGGAGTTTAAAGGTTAAAACCGGAGCTAAAATTAGGGCAAAAACTAAAGAAATAATAATTTTTAACTTAGTAGGAAAAAAGGTTACACTAAAAAGAGGAAAAAGAAGAAAAAGAAGAAGGGTTCTATAAAATATAAAAAAGAAAGTATAAATATTTTTTTCTAATATCTGTAGTATCTCCATGGCTATTTAACAAAGTTAGGTATGTTTAAAATTAAATTTTCTGTAAAGGTAATCAATTTTTTTAAGGTCCAGGGCAAAGTCAAGATAAATACTAAAACCATAGCAAGTATTTTGGGAACAAAGGTAAGTGTCATTTCCTGAATTTGGGTTACAGCTTGTAAAATACTTATAATTAAGCCAACTACCAAGGCAGTAAGAAGAAGAGGTCCTGAAAGAATTAGAGAAAGAATAACCGCTTCTTTAGCTAAATTTAAAACTGTAGTATCAGTCATTTTATGCTCCCTTTAATAAAAACTTTTAACTAAAGATCCAACTAATAAATTCCAACCATCTACAAGGACGAAAAGAAGTAATTTTATAGGAAGAGATATCATCATAGGAGGTAACATTAAAATTCCCATAGATATGAGAACGCTAGATACAACCATATCTATAACTAAAAAAGGTATATAGAGTAAAAAGCCTATTTGAAAGGCTGTTTTTAGTTCACTTATCATAAATGCCGGAATAAGAGTAAAAATAGACACATCTTCAGGTGTTCTGGGACGTTCTTCATTTCTTAACTTTATAAATAAAGCTAAATCTTTTTCTCTTGTATTTTTAAACATAAATTCTTTAAAAGGTTTTGATGCTCTTTTAAACATTTCTTTTTCATCTATCTTTTTATTTAAATAAGGTACTAAAGCGGATTCATAAGCTTCTTGAAAAGTAGGAGCCATAATAAAAAAAGTTAGAAAGAGTGCTAAAGAAATTAAAACTTGATTAGGAGGTGTTTGTGCTGTTCCAATAGCATGTCTAAGAATAGAAAAAACTACAACTAATCTGGTAAAGGATGTAAGCATTAATAGAAGTGTCGGGGCTATAGCAAGGAGAGTAAGAAGAATTAAAATCTGTAAAATAGTAGAAAATTGCTCTGGGGATTGAACATTTTCAAAACCGATTTTAATAGTAGGAAGCATAACTGCATAAAAACTAAGCATCATCTTTAATCTCCCCTAAATAGGTAAATCCTTTATCTGAATATCCTAATAATATTTTTCGATTTTTAACTTCAATTAACAAAATTTGTGCCTTATAATTAATAGGTTTTATCTCAAGAATTTTTATATAATCAGATGTAAACTTTTTGACATTTAATTTTTTATAAAAATGAGCTCCTAAGGGTAAAAAACTTAATATTAAAAGGATAATTCCTAAACTTTGTAAATAATTAATCCATTCCATAACTTTTTAAGATCCTAATTTTTTAACTCTTTCTTGAGCGCTGATAATTTCTGTGATTCTTACTCCAAATTTATCATTCACTACCACCACTTCTCCTTTAGCCATGAGCTTTCCATTAACATAAATTTCAACAGGTTCACCTGCAAATTTTTCAAGTTCAATAATAGAGCCTTGGCTGAGTTTCAAAAGATCTCTAATTAGCATCTTAGTTCTTCCGATTTCAGCAGAAATCTCAAGAGGTATATCAAGGATAAATTCCAATTCTGGATAAGTTCCTGTTTTTTGAGCTGGAGAAAGTTCTTCTAATTTGGCTGGCTGGGAAGATGGAGTTTCTTTTTTACTTAAAGCTGAAGTTTCCTTTGCTTGAGCTTCTTTTGCTTCTGCCTCCTTTGCTTGAGCTTCTTTTACTTGTGCTTCTTTAAGTGCTTCTTCCCACATAGCCATTAACTCGTCAGGACTCATATCTCCAGAATCTTCAGGATTTTCAGAGCCTTCAGACTCCTTTTTAAGTTTTTTTTCTTCTTCTATCCCTTCCAAATTTTCTTTTGTTTCTTCAGACATCAACTTTCCTCCTTTTTAATATTTTCTTCTTCAAGGGTTAAAAATTTTTGAACTTGTACAGCCATATGATTTTTAAATACACCTAATTTACCAAGTATTTTCGGAACACCTTCTATATAAACTTCTACAGGCTCATCTATACTTTTATCTAAAACGATTACATCCCCTTCTTCAAGATTTAATAAATCTTCCAAAGTTATAGTAGTTTTTCCTAAAACAGCAGAAAGATTAACTTCGCTATTAAAAACATATCTTTCTAAAGATTTTCTCCAAGCCAAATCTATATATTCCTCAAATTGATAAGGAGAATATAACTTTTCTTTAACTGGCTGAAGAGTATTTAAAGAATAACAAAATAGAATTTTTCCACTTATAGCCTCAAGTTCTATATTGTAACCCATAACTATTACAGTTTCTTCAGGCATTAAGACTCTTGCAAATTGGGGATTAACTTCTCCTCTTATATATTTTGCTTTAACAGGTATTATATTTCTCCATGCTTTTTCTAATTCATTAAAAATAATATTGACTACTTTTTTAATAAGTTTTTGTTCAATGGGTGTAAATTCCCTACCCTCAACCCTTACGTGTTTTCCTTCACCACCCAAGAATCTTTCTATAAACAAATAAGCTAAGGTTGCATCTATAACCAAAAGACTTTGACCTTTCAGAGGTTCTAATTTAAAAATATGAATGGATGTAGGAACAGGTATCCTATTTAAAAAGTCTTTAAACCTTTCCATATAAAGAGGAAGACTATGAATATCAACTGCTTCTCTTAAAATAGTTGAAATATGCATCCTTAAACTTCTTATTAATTGCTCACTTATTACTTCTAAGCCCGGAATTCTTAAACGAGTTGAAATAATATAATTTCTAAAATCAAAGGGTTTAACCTCCCCTACATCTACCTTTTTCTCAGGTTCAGTTTCTATTTTTCCCTCAGCAAGTCCTGCAAGTAATGCATCTATTTCTTCTTGAGTTAAGATTTTTTCTTCCATTCTTTACTCCACAATATATTGAGTTATATACACATTTAAAATAGCCTCCTCTCCTAAGGCTGAATTTATTTTTTGTAAAAGTTCAGTTTTTATTAAATCCTTTGCTTCGGGCTGTAATACATCTTCAGGAGTTTTTGCACTTAGGGTACTAATGATTACATCTTTAATTTTTGGTTCATTGCTTTTGATTTCTTCTTCCATTTTTTTATCCTTAAGTTCTAAAGCAAGTCTAATCTGTATGTATCTCTTTCCAGTAGGATCAAAAAGATTAACTACTATAGGCTCCATACTATAAATAACCGTTTCTTTAGGACTCCTTTCTTTTTCCTTTCCTTTACCATCTTTAAAAGTTGAAAAAACAGCAATCACACTGCCTGCCAAAACTATTATCACTAAACCTATTACTAAAAATAACAAAAACTTCTTTTTAGTTACCTTTTTAACTTCCTTTTCTTGTTCCTCTGTTTTTGTCTCTTCAGCCATAAGCAAACCTCCTACTTTGTTACTATTTTTTCAAAATATATGCCTAATCATAAATTGTTAAAATTCAAGCCCTTTAAAAACATTATGTCATATTTTTGACATCATTTGTCAAAAATTTATGATTAAGTTCTCTATATATTAAAAACTGTTTAAGAAGTAGCCCTTGGGAATATCCTGTAAGCCCTTTATTTCCTATTATTCTGTGGCAGGGATAAACAAGAGGCAAAGGATTTTTTGAAAGAGCTAATCCTACAGCTCTATAAGCTTTTTTAAATCCTATCCTTTCTGAAAATTCTTTATAAGTTAAAATTTCTCCTATTTTAAGGGATTGAAGTTCTTTTAAAACCTTAATTTGGAAATTGGTTGCCCAAATTTTATGAGGAACTTTTATATAGTCTTCTTTGAAATTCCAGTAATCAAGAAAGGAATGATAGAAATTTTTAACCCAATCTAACACTATAGATGAACTTAGAACCTTTATTTTTGGCTTTATATCAAAACTAAATTTAAATTGCAGTTTTATTAATTCTCCTCCTTCATTCCAAGTAAGGTGGAACTCAAAAGGAAATACATTGAGAATTGCCTCTTGAATTTTCATATAAATAATTATAATAATTAGTATGAAAAAGGTTAAGATTGAGGAATGTGTTTTAGAGCTTGTTCAAGGAGATATCACTGAACAAGATACAGAAGCTATCGTAAATGCAGCTAATGAAAGGCTTATTCCTGGAGGTGGTGTTGACGGAGCAATTCATAAAAAAGGAGGTCCTTCAATTTTAGAGGAGCTTAGAGCAAAATATACTCATTGCCCTACAGGACAAGCTGTTATAACAGGTGCAGGAAATCTTAAAGCTAAATATGTTATTCATGCAGTTGGTCCCATTTATAAAGATGGAAAAAGCGGAGAACCGGAATTATTAGCCAGTGCTTATAAAAACTCGCTTTTAAAAGCTTTAGAATATAATATAGATTCTATCTCTTTTCCAGCTTTAAGTACTGGTGCTTATGGTTATCCTCTTAAAGATGCTGCTCAAATTGCTCTAAAAACTGTTATAGAATTTTTGAAAGAAAATAAAAAACCAAAACTTGTTCGTTTTGTCCTTTGGGGAGAAGAAAGTTATAAAACCTTTGAAGAGGTTTTAAATACTCTTTTATAAATTTAGCCTTTTGTTCCCTTTTTTGGTAAAGGAATATATTCCACTGTAGGTGTTCCTCTTACTGGTTGAGGGAAAAGTTTCATAAGCTGATATATTTCAACAGGCATTTCATTACTTACTGGTAATCCCAGTTTTTTTGCTTCTTCATAGGTAATTGGATAATCATGAGTAAAATAACCTTGAGATAAAATTTCAGCAATTTCCTCTATTTTTTCTGGTGGATATCTCTCATCAAGAATTATTTTTAAATTTTCTTTCATTTGTTTTAAAGCCATTTCAGCAATATCAGCTAAAATAAGAGTGCTATCATCAATATGTTCTGGTGGTTTTCTTTTAACCGCTCTCAGAATGGAGGCAGCAGGATATTCTCTTATTTGTGGATCAACTGGTCCAAGAACTGCATGCTCACCCATAACAATTTCATCGCAAGCAAGGGCAATTAAAGTCCCCCCACTCATGGCATAATGTGGAACAAAAGCAGTAACTTTAGCTGGATGTTTTTTAATTGCAAGGGCTATTTGAAGAGCTGCAAGAACAAGCCCTCCTGGTGTATGAAGAATTATATCTATAGGCACATCCTTATCAGTAAGACGAATTGCTCTTATTACTTCTTCTGAATCATTTATATCAATATATCTCATAATAGGAAATCCCAATAAACTCATAGTTTCCTGACGATGAACCAATAATATAACTCTTGAACCCCTTTTTCTCTCTATAGCTTCTATAGCTTTTTGTCTGGCAATTTCTAAAAATTTTTGCCTTAAAAAGGGTTGCATTGCTATAGCAATAAAAATAATCCAGAATAGCTCTCCAAATCCCATACTATTTTCCCCTCCCCTGCATTTCTTATCTTTTATCTATGTCAAAAAGGGAACCAAATATACAATATTCATCTAAATAAAACCTTCTTTTTTTACAAAAGATTCTGTAGGTTAATGCACCCATTAAAAATCCTCCTATATGAGCAAACCAAGCAACTCCACCAAATGAAGTAGGAAGGGCTAAAGAAAAAAGTCCACTATAAAATTGAATCAAAAACCAATAGCCTAAATATAAAAAGGCTGGAATTTCAAAAAAGATAGGAAAGAAAAATATAGGGAAAACAACCAAAATCCTTGCTAAAGGATACATCATAAAATAGGCACCCATCACAGCAGATATAGCTCCACTTGCTCCAACCACTGGGATAACAGAATCTTTATAAATTATAGCATGAGTTAAGGTTGCAAAAATTCCGCAAAGCAAATAAAATAAAAGGAATCTAAAGGGCCCCAATCTATCCTCTACATTATCTCCAAAAATCCATAAAGTCCACATATTTCCTATTATATGAAGCCATCCTCCATGAATAAATAAATGAGTAATTAGAGAAAGATATTTATGATAAGCTGGTTCTCCTATTAATGCTGAAAAATAATCATCAAAAAATCTTGCTGGAACAAATCCCCAATGTCTAAAAAAAATTTCTCTCTCTAAAGGGGATAAAGAGATTTCATAAAAAAACACCATCACATTTATTAAAATTAGAATCCAGGTCATTATAGGCGGATTTCTTCTTGGGAGAATATCTTGAAGGGGTATCATCCGAGAGCTCCTATAAGTTCTCCTCTTACTTTTTTTCTAAAAGCTTCACTTTTTTCCACAAGCTTATCAAATTCTTCTTTTTGCAAAGGAATTTTCCCAAATTCATAAGGCTCTTTTTTAACTAAATTTTCTAAAGGCTCCTTTCCTTCTTCTGAAAAAATTTTGGCAAGTTCTAAAAAAATACCCCCCTTTTTTGAGAGGGCATAAAATTCAGCACTTCTTAAAGCATATCTATTTCCGTTAAAGCTAAGAGAAACCCCTTTATTTTCTTTAATTAAAGACAATGCCTGAGTATCAGTTATACTATCTCCAACATAAAATCCTTCTGAAAGAGGAATGGATAGCTCTTTGGAAATCCTTTCACAGGCTTTTGCTTTTTCAAAGCCTCCAATTGGATTTACTTCCCTCAAAAAAACTCCTATATCCATATTCCAAATTATATCAAAAAATATTTTTTCTAAATAGTCCAATGTTTTTAAAAGTTCTGAGGGTAAATCTTCAGGTTTTTGCGCCTCCTTAGGTAGTTCTATAAGTGGCATATTAACTATTTCTTCATGAAATTTTTCTAAAATTTTAGCTTCAGAGGGCGAAAGTTTTACTTTATCTAAATCAACCTCTGTGCAAAAAACATTTTCCATAGGAAACTTTGTAACCTCGCAAAGTGCCTCTAAATAGGGCTTATAACTTGTGCTTATTATAAAGGTAGGCAAAATCTTATTTAAATTAGGCAAAACCTCTGGGACTTCAAGTAAAAAGGTAAGGGTTTTTTTAGAAAATTCTCTTAAGCTTTTATTATTAGCCCCAAAAAGTTTTAAAAAGGGCAAAATCAGTTTTAAAGTATCTCCAGCCTTATACCCTTCTTTCTTTTTTATATCTGCAAGATAATCGTCAAATCTTGAAATTTGAGTGAAAAAATAATCTCCCTTAGGAATAATAGCTTGAGAATATTCAAAGGCATTATCATTAAGAGTTAATGGTCCTTCGCAGTCAAGAGCTAAAAATGGCATAAATTTTGTTTATTTAAAACTATCCTTTGCAATTTTAAAAATTATAAGGTTAAATTTAAAGGAAGTCAAGAAAAATTGATAAAAGAAAGGAGGAAAGTATGTTCAGTCCCTATTCAGCTTTTAAAAAACCAGTTATTGTTGAAAAGGAACTCCATAAAAGGATAAAAATTAAACCCATTTCCGATTTTGAATTTATGAGAACTGTTGAAACAGTTCCTCTTGGTTTTTCTGAACTTCTTTCAGCCTCTATGTATTATCCTGTGCTTTTTGGGGTATGGAAAGGGAATATTTTTCCTTTTGCAGTAATGGGAATCAACGGAAAAAATGTATATCTTAATGAAGAAGGACTTTTTAAAGTAGATTACATTCCAAAAAGTGTAATGGTTTATCCTTTTGGAGTTATTAAACAAATTGAAGAAGACAAAGAGGAATTTTTAGTTATTGTTGATGAAGTTTGTTTTGATAAGGAAGGAAATTTTATTTTTGAAGAAAATGGTTCAGAAACTCCCTATTTTTTAAGTATAAAAGAGGAATTAACTCAGCTTGCCCTTGATTATCAGAAAGCACTTGATTTTGCTAAGGAACTTTTTGAGATAAAAGCTTTAAAATTAATTAATTTTACAGTAGAAACCAAATACGGAAATGCTGAATTTAAGAATGTTCTTATTGGAGACCTTGAGGGGATAAAGAAGATACAACCTGAAAAACTTTATTTTCTCAATGCTGTAGGTTATCTTCCCTGTTTATATTCAATCTATTTTAGTGTGCGCAATTTTAAGTTTTGGAACTTAATCTAAATTTAGATTTTATCTCCTTCTCCCCAAATAATTTCTACAGCAGAAAACCTGATAGCTCTCTCAATAACCCTTTCCCAATCTATTTTAGACTCACCTTTTACTGCAAGAGCATACATAAAGTTTCCTAAATAGCGAGAATTAAGATAAAGGGGTTTTAGATTTTCAAGAAGAATAGATATACTGTTAAGAGTGATTGTTCGTCCATCTTCAAGTTTTAGAGTGAAATTTAAGGGGGTTATACCTTCAAGAACAGTTCCCGGAATAAGTGGCTCAGTAAAGATATAGACCTGTGAGAAACCAGCTTTCTTTAAGGCATAAAAAAGGGTCCAAGGCTTCCAACGAGTTAGGTGATGAGGAGGAAAATCATTATACCACCATTTAAATTTACGGTAGCCCTTAGCTAAGTTTTCAAAATTATAAAAAGGTGGGCAACTCATAAGAAAGTATCCTTCATCAGAAGAAAGAAGATTATAGACTCCTTTTAAAAAACCTAAGGGATCATCTACATGTTCAAGCACTTCAAAGGCAGTTACCACTTTATATGGTCCTTTAAATTCAGGAGTTAGCTCCTCAAAGGTTAAAGCCTTACATACTTTTAAACCAAAGTTTCTTTTAGCTATTTCAACTGCTTCAGAAGAAGCCTCCATTCCATAGACCTCAAAACCAAACCTTTTTGCTATAAGAAGAAAAAAACCCGTGCTACAGCCAATGTCAAATAAAGTTCCCTTAGGAAGCTTATCTAAGATTGCTTGCAAGAGGGTAAAACGAGGAACTTTAAGCCATTTTTTTACCTCACTTTTTTTATCAGAAATTTGTTTATAATCTTCATAAGCTGTAGCTTCAAGGTTTAATAAACCTATATACTTAGTTTTGCTATCATACACCTTGTCATAGTCTTCTGCTTTAATCGGATAGGCAAACTGAAGTCCGCAAGAGGGACACTCAAAAATTCTTGCTCCATTTATTACTTCAAAAAGAGGAAATTCTCCTTTGTATTCACAAACTAAACACTTATTAGGCTTAGCAAAATTTTTTTCTGCTA
>Ga0080004_1080302_pt1 | contig 18661 bp, 13 predicted proteins | sample WasSprMetagenome_FD_69207 | JGI IMG/M metagenome (GOLD analysis project Ga0080004, IMG submission 69207) | Sulfidic aquatic microbial communities from Washburn Spring, Yellowstone National Park, USA - WS (SPADES assembly) (version 2) | ecosystem: Environmental > Aquatic > Thermal springs > Hot...
AGGGGTGGTTCTAAAAACCTCACGGGCCCCCCCCCTCTCCTATTGTGAATGGTATTTCTGCTAGTGGTATTGGTTTTCCTCTGAATTTTCTCACCTCCATGACTCTGTTTATTATTCCTTTTTCTATTTTTGTTTTGAATACAAAGACTGCGTCTGCTATGAACTCTAGCCCTTTTAGGTCTGTGCTCTCAGTAGCAAATGGCAGGTCCGCTATGAGCATTAGTAGTGCTTTACTAGCACTTGTTAAGCTATAGAGTGTTGCGTGTAGCATTGACCTCGCCTCTTCTGTTGTCAATGCATTGAGTAGAGGAGTCACAGAATCAATAACTGCTATCCTAGCACCCTCCCCAACAACCTTCTGAGAAAGCCTCTCAACAACCACCTCCACAAGCTCCCTACCCGTCAACGTCGGCACATGAACATACTCAAACAGCCCCTTACCCTCAGGCACTACAAAGTCCATGCCAAGCCTCCTCATATAAGAATAGAACTTCTCCTTATCCTCAGCAAGACTAATATAAACCCCCTTAACCCCAAAACGAAGAACATTCTCAAAAACTACACTAGCAACAAATGTAGACTTGCCAGCCCCAGGGTGGCCCAAGACTAGAAATAGTGTGTTGGGCTCTACATCTCCTAGTAGCTGTGCTAGTACCTCATCTCTAAACACAAACCTCATCTCTCCCTCAGCTCCAGGGATTGCTGTTGTCACTCCCTTTGCACCAGTTAGCTGTACTACTAAAACCACAGGATTATTATACTTATCTACGTATTTAAAAGTTGTCACACTTCAAGTGTAAGCAGTTGCCACTTATTACCAAGGTATGAGCTATGCTTATAGTGTTTTCGTGTTAATACGAGTTGATCTAGGCATTCTATTCTAGCTCATCTAAAACCAGATGGTCTAAGCACGTAGTTTTCCCTCCAGTGCTGAATCAATATTATAGAGCACTCTGGTGTTATTAAAACAAGTCCTCCCCTAACGATGATGTTTCACTAGCTGGGAACCTCCTTGAGATCTCTATACAATAATTTCTACCTCCCATCTATACATAAGACAGCTAGTAACCTCTTTCCTAGTTGTGATAAATCACTTTTATTGAAGCAACATGTAAGCTAAGCCTTTTTAATGGGGTAGAGGTTCACAGTGGCGAAACCATGCAAGTGGGTATCGCTTACTACACTTGCTATTGGTGTTCATATGCAACCTCGCCATCGACTATAGTTTTAACAACCCTTAGCTCATCGTCTAGAATCGTTATATCTGCTCTATACCCACGCCTAATATCGCCAATGCGTAGCCCTAGCCCAAGGCTTTTAACAGGGGTGAGGCTAGCCATAGTTGCTACACTACTTAGGCTATAGCCAAGCCCAACAGCATTTCTAAAGGCCTTGTCCATAGTCAGAGTGCTCCCCGCCAATACCTCTGTGCCCACTAACCTGCACACCCCCTGCTTTACCACAACCTCTAGGTTTCCGAGCACGTAAACACCATCAGGCATGCCTGTAGCTGCTATAGAGTCTGTCACTAGGGCTACTCTCTCAGGCCCTGCTAAATCTATAACCATCTTGACAACAGCTGGGTGTAGGTGCACAAAGTCCGCTATGACCTCGAGGAACACCTTGGGCGACTGTAGCAAGGCTAGTGCTATGCCCGGCTCCCTATGGCTAAACCTCGTCATAGCGTTGAAGAGGTGTGTTGCCTTAGTAACCCCAAGCTCAACAGCCTTCACACCCTCTTCATAAGATGCCTTTGTGTGCCCTGCGCTAACGACTATGCCAAGACTTTTAGCATAGGGTATAAGCTCTTGTGCTCCTGCAACCTCTGGTGCAACCGTTACCTGCCTCAACACTCCTCTGCACCCCTCATAGAGAAGCTTAAACTCGCTGAGGCTAGGAGCCCTTATAAATGCCCTGCTCTGCGCACCAGCCATGTCAGGGTTTATGTAGGGGCCCTCCATGTGGAGCCCCAGAACCCTAGCACCCTCCCCAGGCCTCCACATATCCATAGCTTCACTCACAGCTTTGCACACCTCAGCCAAGGTCTCTAAAGGAGCTGTAACAGCTGTTGGAAGAAACGCTGAAACACCATACCTAGTGAACTGTTTCGCCATTTCAAGAATGGTGTAGGGATCTCTACTCACAGTAACATCAAGACCCTTAACACCATGTGTATGAGTGTCTACAAAGCCTGGCACAGCATAGAGCCCCTCAGCGTCAATCACATTGCACTGAGAGCCCGAGTAAGGCTCATTCCCAACTTCAACAATAGCACCCCTCTCAATAACTATGTACCCGCTCTCAACCACACCCCATGATGACACAACTCGAGCTCGCCTTATAACAAGGCTGTTAGACATGTTTAAAGTCGCCCTACAGTAACGTAGCTTAAAAAGGAGTAGTAGCTACTAGACTTTTAGCTCTAATTGATTTATTCAATGCCAAAGGGAAAGCTATGCACTAAGTATATACGTTTTTATACCTACTCAATTATTCCTACCATCTGGTGCTATGGCGTGAAAGTTTGGAGAGAGGTTGTTGATGGCATTGATGTAGAGGTTATGGAGTTTGAGGACACTGTAGAAACAGTTGAAAAGGCTTCTAAGTTAAGTGGCTACCCAGTGCCTCTTATCATCAAGACCCTGCTTCTAAGAGTTGGTGAGGGGTATCTCATTGCTGTGGTTAGGGGTGATAGGAGGCTTGACCTAGGCAAGGCTGAGAGGGCCTTAGGTAAGAGGGTTTCTCTAGCCAAGCCCAGCGAGGTTAAAGCTGTCATTGGTGTGGAGGTTGGAGCCGTAACACCTCTTTCACCAAAGGTCAAAGGCCTTCAGGTTGTCCTAGACCCTACAATACTGAGTCAAGAGTTTGTTGTTTGTGGAGGAGGTGCTTTGAATAGGCTGTATAAAGTTAGGGTTAGAGACCTCCTAAACTACCTAGACCCCACACTACTCGATATATTTAAGTAAGAAGTTGATTGGAAGCATCAGTACGAGATTGTAAGGCTCAGCAAAAGGCTTTGACTATAGGGCTCTACGGAGATACTGTGTAGGTACGCCCTATAGCTAGTGACGTGAAGCATTACTGCTATGCTGTTCACACCGCTCTTCACTATTGTCTCTGGTATGTAGAACTCTCTCTGAGGACCCTCATCCACATACCTGCCAAGGAACCGCCCATTGATGTACAGCAAGGCTCTTACACCACTAGCATTAAAGACTAGCTTAAGTGGTGCCACCACATCGCCTCTGCCTGGCTCTAAGACAAAACTTCCCCTAATCCACACTACTCTACCCATGGAGTTCTCAAATGCTATTGGTAAGGGTGTTGATGGCCACTTACTGTCGTCAAAAGCCTCTCTGTACCACCCCTCTTCAAGACCCCTTGTGTAGAGCTTAACCTTCCAAACACCCGAAGCAATGTGCTTGTATATCTTTAGTGTTGGGCAATGCTGTAAAGGAGTCCACTCAACAGCTATTGCAAGCTCGTTTTCACCATCATTTAAGTGCTCCGTTACGTCCATGGGGCCTCTGTAGACCCCTACAAACCTCTTGTTAATGAATACCAGAGCCCTTGGATATGGATAGTAGTTTCCATACATAACCCTGCCGAGGTCGAGAATAAACCTATTGCCATCCTTTCTCACAGTAATGGTCTTTACATAGAGCCCCGCGCCCATGTCTATACTAGTGATGTCCACAGCTCTCTCAACGGTTCTGGGGTCTGATAAAGCATTGAGAAGCTCCTTCGGGTTCTGTAAAAACATTGAGAGGCTGAACTCCCTTCCATAGGGTATCTCAACCCTAGCGTACCTCCAGCCAATTAGAGCTACCTCATCCACCTTCTCAAGGTATATATCCCCAGCAATTCCGTTGGGTATGTACACAATACCATCATTTGTGTGCCCTGTTGACTCCAAGACTACATTGAGGGTATTTCTCCCTGGTCTTAGAGCCCTTGAGGCGTCTACCTCAAGGCTGTGGTATCCAGCTCCAAGTGGAACCCCGTTTAGAAGCACCGTGGCGTAGTCGTTGAAGTAGCTCACGTACAGCACCTTGTTGCTCAGCCCCCTATAGACTTCATCAGGGAGCTCAAACTCTATTCTGTAGGTGGCATAACCGTTGAACAGCATCCCAACCATTTCAAGAGGCGTCTTAGGCTCTATAGCGAGAGCTTCTTGAGGCAAAGGCTCTTCAGAAACCCTCCACACAGCATCTACACTTACCTTAGCTACTTCCTCGCCTCTATAGCACTCCCCAAGGTAGAGCCTGTATATAGGCCCTATGACATGCTCTACCCTAGCAGGCTTCTCACCAACATCAGCACTTGCAATGGGCTTGAAGGATATTATGGTAATAGTTCCACAGCTCTTTTCATCTAGCTCAAGCTGGAGAGAAGTTGCATTGTTAGAGCCGCTTACCTTACCTATAAAGTATACATTTGATACTAGGACAAGGGGCTTCTCCACCTCATCTATATACCAAGTCCTATCGGCCCTCTCCCTAGAGATTATCACAACATGTAGTCTGCTCTCACCACTCTTCAGCACAGCAACCCTGTCCTCACCACCATGAGCATACCTCAGCACAGCCCTACCATTCTCAACTCTAAGAAGCTCCACACCCAGCAGGTGCTCTATAGTAATGCTCGGAGCCTCTATAGCCATCTCCCCAACCTCAAGCACATCACCATAAACTATTAGAACGGTGTCACCTCCATTCCTTAGCAACATTAGTGGCTCTGAAGAGGTGTATACAACTTTGAAGGGCGTGTCAGCAATTCTATAGTTGAGCAACACTATCTTAGCGTTTCTCTCTGCAACCCTTATACTAGTGTAAAGCGGGTAGACATCACCACTGTAAACAAGCCTTGTGAACCGCGGGGTCTCGCCAAGGTTTCTCAGAACAACTACAGCTGCACCATCATCAGCTATGCGTGTGAAGACATCTACGCCTCTAGTCGTGGCTTTCACGGTGCCTTCAACAGGCCTGGTCCTTGCTATGAGGTCGTTGAGAGTCTTCACAAGTAGAGCAATTCTCTTTATGGTGTAGTACCTCTTTGAAAGCTCTCCCCACTCCCTAATGGGAGCTTCGTAGTCATATGATGTTGTTATGTACTTTCCCGTGTAGTAACCAGGGTTAGTCCCACCGTGAAACATGTATATGCTTACCCCATTTACACCCATGCCAATAGCGCTCTTAATCAAGATCTCTGTCCACTCAGCAGGGAAGCTACCCCTATTTGTGGGCATGGGCCCTCCAAATGACGTGAACCACCCTCCCTCTAGCTCCATAAACATCTTTAGCATTCCTGGCTGTGTCTTCACATAGCTCTTAACCTTGTTGTCAAATCCCTGCGTACTCCAGGGAGTTGGGTAATCATCTATGGTGTTTATGATTGGGGTTCCCTCAACATGCCAATCCTCATTAGTTACTATAGGAAGGCCCTTCACATACCTTCTAGCAGTTTCGTAGAGCTTTAGCAGATACGGAGCATCCCCCCAGAAGTACTCATTCTCTATTTGCAGTAAAACTATAGGACCGCCACTTGACAGAGAGTACCTCTCTATCACTGGCAGGACTGTTGAGTACCACTTTTCTATGTACCTAGTGTAGTTTTCATCAAGGGACCTTAGGGCTGAGACCTTTTGGTAAAGCCAGTTGGGGTGACCTCCACTATCCCACTCAGAGCATACGTAAGGCCCTGGCCTAGCTATAAAGTACATCCCGAGTTGCTTAACTAATTGAATATAGCTCTCGAGATCCCTGCTAAAGGCAGAGGACTCATAGGGCGAGTTCGGCAGGCTATCACCAAATAGTAGGGCATTTTCTACAGGCTCATGCCAATTCCAAGCAATGTAACTAGCAATGCAATTCAAACCAGCTCTCTTAGCCTTTAAAAGTCTGTCAAGCCACAACCCCTTGGGAACTCTAAAATAGTGAACCTCACCACAAAATAAAAACACCTTCTTCCCATCTATGCACAAAAAGTTGTCTTCTACACAGACATTGCTCAACAACATCACCATATGTGCAACCACATGTGCGAGTCAATATGAAAACCTACCACCACCCCTAGAAATATAACTCTTTCATTACTGCGATTAAAAACCTTGTGCTCAGCTTCATTAAGTTGCAAGTGAACTTAACACTAATACAGCTACATCAAAATTCTATGCAGAAATGGTAATAGCTACAAGCTCTAGCATTAGATGTGTGCTAGTCAATAGTTTTGCTACTGGTAGCAATTTCACTTCGTCGAGATTTGCAATGATATTACCAATAGTTTTGAGCATAGCAAAGAATCTACATAGTTAGTATTGCCAAGAGGTAAACACTCTTAGCATAAGGTGAGGTGCTAAAGAAACAAAAATCACCTTATGGTATTGTAATAAAAAATGTTTTACTTTAAGACTCGCGGCTTTAACACCATTCCAATACCTAACCCTACGAGTAGTAGCACTACTCCTACTACTGCTGTTGTAGGCCAGTCAACCTCTCTTACCTTCTCTGTAGTAGTTTTTACAGTGGTCTCAGTTACTGGTGGCTGTGGCTCTATAGTGGTCACAGTTACTGGTGGTGGTACAGAGGTTATAGTAGTCGGCACTATAGTAGTTATGGTTGTAGCTTGTGTAACAGTTTTAGTGGCTTCAATAACATTTGCCCCTACTAGGAATGACACTTCGTATAGAGACCACTTAAACTTGCCTTCGCCTGCCTCATTAGAGTACCACTCAAATGAAAAGTCTATCATCTGCATAGTGTTGTCCAAGACCATGCCGCTGGTCCAGACATCTGGAGCTAACTGTGGCATTAGTGTTGATGCGAGAGCTACGAACTCTTGTATAGGTACACCGACTCTACCACTCTTAATTGGAGTTAGGAGCTCAAAGACAAGGGTGGTGTGCGTATCAGCAGTTCTACCGAGGTTGCCTGCTTGAACAGCAAATGGTGCGTAGACAAGGGCTCCGTCTATAATTAGGGGTGCTGTTATGTTTACTAGTATTGGGCCTGTTAAGGGTGCTCCTGGGTGTCTATATAATCTAACTATTATGAGGACATCCCCTGCTTTCGTACCCCCATCCCGTATAGCTTCGACTGTCCATAGGAATAGCGTTACTGTAATTGGTATTGTTGACTCTTCTTCATAAACAGTGTAGTTTGCAAAGAATATAGCGTAGGGAAGCTCTGTCAACTTCTTAGGTATTTTGTATAGTGGGTGTGCTGGAGGATTGCCACCCCAAATATTTCTCCCATACCTAATGCCTGGGCCACCTTGAATTACCACTTGCTTTGGTAGGTTAGAGAATTCTCCATAGACCTCAGCTGATTTACCTGTGAACTCCATTCTCATAAAGCCTTGAGCTCCGCCTGCAAGGTTCCATAAATTGGCTATGAATGATGCGTAGTCGAGGTCCACTGTCACCCATCTGTTATCAGGGCCTGCCTCTCGCACACCTTTGAATGCTGTTGGGAATATTCGTGCAGAGCCCTGTGCTTCACCATATACTGGCCCTATGGCTATTGCAGCGACTATTAGTAAGATGTATAGCGCGGACAGGGCTAGGAGTAGGCTCTTCCTCACGAAATTCACCCGCTGTGCTCTACCTTCACTCAGGTTATTTATAAACCTTTCTATAGCATATTCCACATAGTTTAAGTAAGGTGCCGTGGTTTAGCTCTCACATGAGAACGGCTTGCGCGAAAATGGGAAAAAATGGTTGAGGTGTTTTGGGTTAGGATTCCCTTAGCCTTGGATTGAATAGCTCTTCGAGACCTAGGGCTAGTAGTGCTAGGGATGTTGTAAGAGCCACTATGGTTATACCTGGGGGTAGGAATAGCCACCAAGCCCCTGTTACATATGCTAGGAAGTAGTTTGCCCAGAAGAGCATCATACCTAGAGAGAGGTACTTAACCATGGTCTCTGTAGACAGTAGCATTGCTAAACCTGCTTCACCAGCTATTCCAGTTGCCATAAAGGTGGCAAAGGACCCCACAATATAGGGCCCTATACTCGGTAGCAGGTCTTCAAATACTATCCTGATGTCACTGTAGCCAGCTATGCGGGATAGCGCTACAAAGTCCCTCTCCCTTAAACTCATGAACTGAGCTCTAATTGCTCTCGCAAACCACGGCCAGCTAAAGAGCCCTATTAGGAAGGCAATTATGTGAGGCCCTCTGTACTCTACAGGTAGGTATGAAGCTACTAGCACTGCTACTAACCAGTTTGGTATTGCTAAGAATATGTTTGTTATAGACATTAGGATCTCGTCGACAAGCCCACTCTTTATACCCGCTATAGCCCCTATCACAAGGCCCAGGGCAGTTGCTATAACTGCCGTTATTAAGCCTACAGCCAGCGATGTTCGTATGCTATACAGGAACTGTGCAAATACGTCTCTACCAAACCCATCTGTGCCAAGGGGGTACTCTAGAGATGGTGGTAGGTATTTAGTCCCCCTAGTGAATGGATCCCTGGGGTACAGCAGGGGGCCTATTAACCCCATACCCACTATCACTATGAAGATTATGAGGCCCAGCATGAACCTCTTGTTCTTTATGAGTACGTAGATGTAGAGAGGCACTCTCATATGCTCTAACCTCTTCCACCTATTCTTATCCTCGGATCCACCAAAGCGTAGATAAAGTCCACTAGGAAGTTTGCCAAGAATACTGTCGCTATCACTATTAGGAATATGCCTTGTATTAGTGGGTAGTCTAGTACTCCTATAGCTCTTGCAAGGAAGTACCCTAGGCCTGGGTAGTTAAACACTGTTTCTACTATGAACACCCCTGTTGTTGCAAATCCCAGTCTAAGTGCCAGGCCTGTTACTTGTGGTAATAAGGAGTTTCTATAGGCGTACTTAAACAGCGTGCTATCTTTAACGCCTACGCTCTCAGAGTACAATATGTAGTCAGTTCCTAGCTCACCTGATATAAGCATCCTCATGCCCCCCATCCAACCAGCGACTTCGACAAGGTATATCGATAGGAATGGCAGTGTGTAGTGCCACAAGTAATCAACTATAAACTCTAGTGTGAACGAGGGTTTTAATCCAGATGAGTAGATGCCCCCCACAGGGAATATTCTTAAGCTAAATGCAAAAGCGTATAGCAATAGCATTGCTAGCCAGAAGTACGGTATCCTAGACACAATGAATGAGTACCCCACGATAATGTTCTCTAAAGCCCCACTTCTCTTATACCCAGCATACGCCCCTATTATGTTACCTGTAAACCATGAAACCAAGGCTGCAGGTACTACAAGTGTTAGTGTCCACGGCAAGGACATGGCGATTACGTCCATAACCTTCATCGGGTACATGTCCACCGATATGCCGAAGTCCCCAACAAAGGCTCTTCTCAAGAAGTTTATGAACTGCACGTGTAGAGGCTTATCAAACTGGAATATATTTAGCAATTCTCTCCAAACAATTGGTACTAGCTCAGGTTTGTATATGTAGTACGTTATTATTTGCTGAAGCTTTGTAGCCAGGGGGTTCGCAGGTATTAGCCTTGGCAGTATGAATACTATGCATATCGCTATGAAGTATGTTATAATGAGTGCGACGACCTTCTTCGCTATGTACATAACCATTGTCCTGTCTATTGGTAGTTTTGTCATTGTGCTAACACCAAATCTATTTAGTGTTACTATTCTGTCAATTTATAACTTTTTATAACTTCATGAAATTAAGATGCTCACAGCAATATTAAGTTTAAAAAGATTGTTGTGTTATGCTTAGCCTTCTCCAAGTCTTGGGTTAAAGAATACCTCAAGCCCTAGTGCTATTAACTGTAGTGATACCATTAGTAACACTATTGTTATTCCAGCTGGTAAGAAGTACCACCATGCACCTCTTATATACGCTTGGTAAGTACCTGCCCAGTACAGCATCATCCCAAGGGATACATGCCTCGTTATGCCTACGCCAATTACTGCTAAACCTGCTTCACCACCTATTCCAGTTGCCATAAAGGAGGCAAATGAGGATGCAACAAATGAGCCTATGTTTGGCAAAAGGTCTTCAAATGCGATTCTAGAATCGCTATACCCAGCCATTCTCGAGAGGTACACAAACTCCCTCTCCCTTAAGCTATAGAACTGGGCTCTAATTGCTCTTGCAAACCACGGCCAGCTAAAGAGCCCAAGTACTAAACCCATGAACTCTGGGCCCCTCTGCTCTATTGGCACCATTGCTGCAAACAGTATTGCAACAAGCCATGATGGCACTGCTAACACAAGGTTTGTTATCCCCATCAGCACCTCGTCTAGGAATGACCCTCCCCTGATCCCAGATATCACACCTATGGGCATCCCTACTGCCATAGATATTACTGCTGTTATTAACCCTATGTAGAGCGACATTCTGATCCCGTGGAGAAACATTGCGAAGAGATCGCACCCTATAGCATCTGTGCCTAGTGGGTATTCTAGAGCTAGCGTTAAGATTGCACACAAGGTAAAGCTTTTATTTGTCGTTATTTGCAGGATGTTTTGTAAGGTGAGCTGAAGTTGATCAGCAGAGATGTTGCTCTGATTTTGATTGGTGTAGGTGCGATACTGTTTATTGTTGGCTGGGCTCTGGTTTTTGCAAACTACGGTGTTGAAATCCAAACATGCTCAACTTACGTGTCTACACCAAGAAGCTTTGAAGGCTCTTTTTCACTTGTTGAAAACTACACCAGGTATAGAGCACTGAATGTTGCCAGCGTAAAAGATCTTTCAATTCCTGCTCAACAGGTCTACAGGTACAGGTTTGAACTAAATACTACTGCTATAGCCCCATTCTTTGCATACTACAATGTTGTATCACCATCTAGTGGTATTAGCAGCTATGTGCTCCTCAAAGACTCTAAAAACCTCACCCTAGACTACATAGCTATACAGTCCTCAACTAATAATGTGAGTAGCTCTAAACTGCTTAACCTAAACAGCCTAAACCCTGGGGAGTACTACCTGGAATTCACCTCCCTAACAGACATCACCATAGCATCACTAAATATAACAGCACTAAGCTACTTCACAACGCCAGAAGTGAGAATAACATTTACTCCAACATCGTTTAACCAAGTGCAAGTAAACTACGTATGTGGTGTTAGCTTTAGGGGACTTATAGTTGCCGCTACCATAATAGGGTTCGGCATGGCCATTACGAGCTTTGCTAGCGTATACCTCTACCGCCAAACACAGACCACAGCAAAGACTGTACCTCCGCCAAAGGGTAGAGGAAAAACGCTAAAGAAAAAGTGAGTCTCTCCCTAAGGCGAGCTGAGAATTAGGAGGATTCTTCACGTAAATCGTTTTTATTAGGTGTCTTGATGTAGTGCAACTATAAGAAAGCCTATTGCTACTTGCTGTGTACTACATAAGGATATTAAGAAGTAGGTTTTAGTATAAGTAGAGAGTGGGTGGGGGTTTTGAAACCTAAGCTAGCTATGTATCTTGCACGTCATAGTGTTGAGAATGTGGTGAGTAATGGGAGTTTGGCTGAGAGGTTTGTTGAGCTCCTGAAGGATATGGGTTTTGAGAAGGTCTACATCGAGAATTACAGGGATGGTAAAACCCTTGATTTTAAAATCATTGAAAGTGCTGTGAGAGTTTTTGAAAAAGATTTTGAGGTTAGCGGTGGAGTCGCCATAGGGACTTGGGGTGAGGGTCTAGGGGAAAACGCTGACTGGTGGCACATAGCAGCGTGCATAAGTGATGAAAGAAACCAAGAGGTGTTTGCAAAGGCTGTTGAGCTACAAGCTCTAATATTCAATGAGGTCTTAATAGATGATTTCTGGGCTAATTGGTGCTACTCTCAAAGAGATGTCAACGCTTTTAACGCTATGTTTGGCTTCAAATTATCTAGAGAAGAGCTTGTGAAGAAGCTACTCTCAGACCCTGTTGTAGAGAGCCTGTGGGCTAAGTACTCAGCAGATCTCTTAACGAGAGTATCACAAGCAATTGTTGATCGTGCAAGGGATGCTAACAGGAATGTGAAAGTTATTTTGAAGGTCGCTGAGTGGAGAGAGATGTTCTACCACAGAGGCCTCAAGCTTGATGCCATGGCCAGGGTATTTGACGGCATATATATATTGGCACAGAGTCTAGGGAGGGCACATATCGCTATGGCTCTCTCTTCATAGTAGACTTCGTTAGGGGCTTAGTAGGAGAGAAGCTTTATGGTACGTGGTTCGATTCTTACAATGGCTATGAAATCCCGGCATCAATATCCCCTAATGTCTTTGTTGAGCAGCTATGGTTCAGTCTTTTGAGTGGTGTAAAGGAGGTTACATTCTTTCAGGGGCTAGACTTTGTTAGAGAGGATAGAAGGGAGCACGTGGAGAAGGCTAAGGACACCTTGAAGCAGTTTCAGCAGCTCTACGATTACATAAAGCCATCTAAACGTGGAGTAGTGTCACTAGCTATTCAAACTCCCTTCGCAAAGCCCTTTGATAACTATATCGAAGATGTTCTAGGGTCTCTAGGTGTGCCAGTTACCTCAAAGCCTCTGGAATCCATTGCTAAGGGCGATCTTGCTATACTAGATGAGGGCTCTGTGACAGTGGTGAGCCTTGCAAAGGTGTTGGAGAAAGGTGCAGATGTTCTTTTGACTGGTGCGGCAATTAAGAGAGCTGTAGAGAGGTGCCTTGGAGAGGTCTTGGAGCTTGTACACATAGACAAGTGTGATGGTGCGTACAGCATAGCTCATGCCATTGCGTTTGCAGGGAGAGGGGGAGGCACTGTCTCAAGGTCTCATAGAAGGCCCTACGCCTATCCCGTTCCAGTGTTTGAGTTTGGTGATGGTGAGCCCCTGCTTCACGCAGTTGACGAGAAAGGTCGCAGACACCCTGTGCTTGTGTTGTTCAAGTACGGTGAGTCAAGGGTATATGCCGCACCCATAACTATGTACCTTCACAACCTCTACAAAGACTATCCAGAGGTGGCTAGGCAAGCCCTTAGGGATATCGCCTTTGAGTATGTGGGTGTTAAGGTGGAGCCTGTAAGTGCTTCTAGTGCTACTGAGCTATCCAATATATCTCTAGTGCTTTATGATGATGCCGTGGCCCTTGCAAATATGAACAGTTTTGACAATGTCATTAACCTTGTCATAAATAGGGATGTGTTTAAAGCTGCTAGGCCTAGCCCTGTGAATGGTAATCTAAGTGTAGTTAGGGTTGAGGAGAACAGCGAGGTTACTAGGGCTAGGGTTGTTATAAAGAGGAACTCTATTGACTTTATAAAGTTTTGACCATTATTAGTACTCCTACTTGTGGTGAGCACAGTGTTTTATTCCCTAAGGCGCGGGGGTGTAGAAGTGCCCTTCAGAATGGGGAAGCTAGTTGTAGAGTTCTATGATAGTAACATTGTGCAAATCTCACACATACCCCAGGGCGCTGAATTGAGGGAGAGCATAGCAGTTGTTGCAAAGCCTAAGGGCATTTCTTTTGCTGTTGAGGAAAGGGATGGTGTAATTAATGCGTCTTCAGATGAGGTTAGCGTTAGCATAGATGTACACAATGGTGTAGTAGTGTTTAGACTTGGCTCTACAGTAGTTAAGGAGATTGCTAGGAGTAGCTACGATGTGGAAGCTTATGGCGTGAAGTACAAGGCTTTTGAGCACGTGCTTGAAATTGATGAGGATTCTGCTCTCTATGGCCTTGGTCAGCACGCTGGGTACTCTGCCCATGGTGTGTTTAACTATAGGAATCACACTGTGTACTTAGTGCAGAGGAATACTGATATAGCTGTTCCACTCCTTGTCTCAACTGCTGGCTATGGCATCCTCTGGGACATGTATTCAATGGGTGTTGTAGTCTAGGGGAAACACCCTTAGGGTGTGGTTTGAGGCAGGCGATTACTTGAGTTACTTCATCATCTATGGACCGGAGCTAGATAGGGTTATAGCTGGCTACAGGTGGCTCACGGGAAAAGCCGCTATGCTTCCTAGGTATGCTTTTGGCTACTGGCAGTCCAAGGAGAGGTACGCTAGCCAAGATGAGATAGTCTCTGTAACTAAGATGTTTAGAGAGAAGGGCATACCTATAGACATAATTGTTCAGGACTGGAGGTACTGGGGTGACTATGGGTGGAACGCATTTAGATTTGATGAGAGGTTTTACCCAGATCCAAAGAAGATGGTTGAAGACATTCATGGGCTGGGGGTCAGGATAGTCATATCCATTTGGCCAGTATTTGAGAAGAGAACAGGTGTCTATGCTGAGGCCGAGAAGGTTGGTTGTGTTATGGCTGGCGGAGCTGAGGACTTTGGTCTTGTAAATGTGTTTAAGAGTGAGTGTAGAGAGTGGTTCTGGAGGAAGATAAGCGAAGTATTCTCCAGCATAGGGATAGATGGATGGTGGCTCGATGCTTCAGAGCCTGAGGTTAAGCCCCTGCCAATATACTCGACATGGCAAAAAGGCTTGGACATAGGCAATGGGGAGAAAATGGTCAAGTACTTGAACATCTACCCACTGCTAGAATCGAAAGCTGTTTATGAGGGGCAGAGAAGAGAGTCTAATAAGAGGGTGCTTATACTCACTCGCTCAGGCTTTGCAGGAGCTCAGAGGTATGGTGTTGCCAACTGGAGTGGTGACATAACAGGTGACTGGACAACGCTTAGGACACAGCTATGGGCAGGTCTAAACTACAGCTTATCTGGGTTACCATACTGGACAACTGATATAGGTGGGTTCTTCAGTGGTAACCCAGATACAGAGGGCTATAGAGAGCTGTTCATCAGATGGTTTCAGTGGGGCGTTTTCTGCCCCATATTCAGAGTGCATGGCACACTATACCCCAAGGAGCCTTGGAGATTTGGCAAGGAGGCTGAGGAGGTGCTGACTAAGTACATGAGGCTCAGGTACAGGTTATTGCCATACATCTACACAGTTGCGTGGATGGTTTACGAGAGGGACTACACAATCATGAGGCCCCTAGTCATGGACTTTAGGGAGGATATAAATGTTCACAATATAGATGATCAGTATATGTTCGGCCCCTACATAATGGTCTCTCCTGTTACAACACCCTCGATATATGAAAGAGAGGTGTACTTGCCAACAGGGCTGTGGTATGATTTTTGGACTGGAGAGGTGTTAGCAGGAGGTAGGAGGGTAAGGGTTAGAGCCCCCTTAGACACATTACCTCTTCACGTAAGGGCGGGTGCTATACTACCCCTAGCCCCAGCAAGCATAAGAAGTGCTATGGAGCCTATTTCAGAAGTGGAGCTTAGGGTTTATAGAGGTAGGGATGCTGAGTTCGCTGTATATATGGATGATGGTGAGAGCTATGATTATGAAAAAGGTGCTTACTGCTTAATACCCGTTAAATGGGTTGAGAAGGAGAAGAAGCTTATATTAGGAGATAAGAGGGGGCTCATGAATGTAGGAGCCTTAAAGGTTAAGATTGTTCTTGTTGAAAGGGGTAGGGGCATTGGCTTAGAGGAGGCGGCACCAGATGTTGAAGTCTTGTACGAGGGTAAGTCCAAAGTTATTGAAGTGTAGAGCTATTCATAAGCAAAACCCTTTTTACCCAAAATCCCTAACATATTTTGATGCAAAATGGTGGAGAGAGTAGTTGTTATTGGTGGTGGTGCTGCAGGAGCTTCAGCAGCTTCAAGAGCTAAGAAGTTGAAGCCCTCTGCAGAGGTTGTACTCATTGAAGCAACCAATATGATAACCCACGGCCCATGTGCTATCCCCTATTATATTGGCGGTATTGTGAAAGACAGATCACTGCTAGTCACATACACTCCTGAGGTTTTTGAAAGAGAGCGCGGAGTTAAAGTGTTCACAAGTACTGTTGCTCGCGAAGTTGATGTCGATAAAAGGGTTGTTGTAGTTGAGAGGGGTGGAAGAAGCTATGAGGTGAAGTGGGATAGGCTTGTGCTAGCCACAGGTGCCGTGCCAAGCATCCCTAGGGTGCCAGGTGTTAATCTCGGGAATGTGCATGTGGTTAGGCACCCTGCTTATGCTGAGGAGATGCTACAGGGGCTTGCAAAGGCTTCGAAAGTTGCTATTATTGGTGGGAGCTACCTTGGTTTAGAAATGGCTGAAGCCCTCTTGAGAATGGGCAAGAAAGTACTGCTAGTAGAGATGGAGAGCCAGCTCTTGCCTAAAGCAGTTGATAGAGAGTTGGCAGAGCTAGTGAGTAAAGAGGTTTTAGCAAAAGGTGTTGAGCTTCACCTTTCTGAGCACCTAGAGGAGGTCGTGGGGAAGAATGGTGTGGTCAGCGCTATTGCTACAAATAATGGTGTGTATGATGCTGATGTCGTTGTTTTAGCAACAGGTGTAAAGCCTAATGTCGGCATTGCTATGAGAGCTGGTGTGAGGCTTGGTGTTACTGGGGCTGTAGAGGTTAATGAGTATATGGAGACAAGCACTGAGGGTGTGTATGCAGCTGGTGATGTTGCTGAGAAAGTGCATAGGGTTACTGGTAAAAGGGTGTGGATACCGCTTGCTCCATCAGCTAATAAGGAGGGGCAGGTTGCAGGAGCTAATGCTGTTAGTGGAAGAGCTCTCAGGTTTCCCGGTGTCGTGGGGACAGCTGTTACAAAGTTTTTTGAGCTTTACATAGCTAGGACAGGGCTTAGCGAAAAAGAGGCTATAGAAAGTGGGTTTAAAGTTGCAAGCGCTGTGATTAAGGCGAGGACAAAGGCACACTACTACCCCAGTCACTCAGAGGTTGTTATAAAGATGGTTGTAGAGACCTCTACTGGTAGGATCCTAGGGGTTCAGGTTATTGGCTGGGAGGAGGCTGTAGCTAGGTACATAGATGCCGTTGCTATAGCTATTGAAAGAGGTATGACTATAGAGGATCTGTTCTTCTCAGACCTAGGCTATCACCCAGCAGTAGCCCCCGTATGGCACCCCCTAATTGTCGCAGCTAGGGTGCTCTCCAGGGGCAGGTTCTGAGCATATTAACTACTTTTCCTTACTAAAATCCCTATGGAGTTGCACTAAGTGATGGGCTTTGAGTATGCTGATACCAGACATTGCTAGTGTTGAGAAGTGGAGAATGTTCTTTCGAGGTGATGTGAGCAGCGCTTTGGGCTACTGTGAGAGGGTTTTGGGGCTATACAACAGCATGAGGATGAGCGTAGGTGATGTGAGGACTAAGAAGATTGTTGTTGGTGTAATAGGTAAGGATACTATAGGGCATTGGAGAGATATTCAAGAAGTGTTCAAGGAGTTTTTTGGCATAAGATGCATTAGGTGTGAGGAGGCTGTAAAGAACATTGCTACGGGTATTCCATATACAGTAGCACTACAGAGAGTCTCACTACGTTTTGAGGCTTTCAATTATATTAGGAGTGTTGAAGAGCTTGCGATTTTGCTTAGTAAGGTGCTTAAAGAATCTGGTGTGCATTTAGTGAGACCTGATGGCCTAAGGAAACTTGATAGAGATGTGTCAGTACTTCTAAACAACCCACTGAATATAATTGATGTAGTGAAAAGCTTTTACGAGTCCTTGAGGCGCTTACTACCACTATACAATAGGTTCACTTTCTTTATCACTGTGAGTAGGTCCATAACAGAAAGCCTCATGGAGAAGTACTTCGGGGGGCTCAACCTTGAGGCGCTTGCTAAGTTCAACATTAAGTTTAGGAAAGAGACTCTGTGCAGAGATATACCTGTGTTTATGCATGTCAGGGGGAGCCTCGGAGAGACAATAATGTTCACTGTGAACAGTATATACAAGTTTTTGAATAGTGGCAGGGGTATGAGGAAGTTCATTGATGTTGTGGATGAGGAGGAGAGGTTTGTAAAGGAGATGCTGAGGCTAGCTACTAACGTGTATCGCGACATGGGGTACACAGAAGATCACACCTTTTACTCAGCCCTTTACAGAGGCGCTATCTCAACTCTAGTGAAGGGGGGCTTTATACGCATCTCAACTCGTGTTAGAATAGATAGAGAGAAGGGCATGGCTACAGTACATGGCTATACAACAAAGTGCGAAAACTTGGTGAATTTACTCGAGCCCTACATTATGACGGGGCTAGCACATATAGGTAGCGTGACAGTACACAATGATAAAACAGAGCTTCTGCTCAACATTTACCTAGATCGAAACTGTGTGAAGACTTAAATAAGGTGTGACTGCATTAGTAACATGAGCTACTAAAAGCAAGTGCTGCGTTAATTCTTTGAGTATCCATAATTCTCTATGCGTTTACATTGAACACGTGCACAGAGCCCATTGCAGTTATATTAGTCTGTGTAAAAGGTATTTGAGTAAAGTTTTTATACCAATAGCTTATTCATGTTAGCTTAGCGATGCAGGGGTTCGTTCATGGGCTCGGGAACTGGGAGCCAAGTAAGTTGCCCTACTGTAAGGAGATCCCCCTATGGGTATTTTGATGATCAGAGCCGCGAGTATGTCATAACTAGGCCTGACACCCCCACACCGTGGATAAATTACATAGGGCAGGAAGAGTATTTCGGCATAGTTAGTAATACTGGTGGTGGATATAGTTTTTGCAGGGATCCTAGGTATAGAAGAGTGACGCGGTACAGATACCATGGTGTCCCAGTTGATCAGCCTGGTAGGTACATCTATATTAGGGATGCTGACACAGGTGAGTACTGGTCCGCTACCTGGCAACCAGTTAAGAAGCAGCTGGACTACTATGAGTGTAGACATGGGTTGGGTTACACGAAGATAAAATCTG
>Ga0080004_1138074_pt1 | contig 18658 bp, 19 predicted proteins | sample WasSprMetagenome_FD_69207 | JGI IMG/M metagenome (GOLD analysis project Ga0080004, IMG submission 69207) | Sulfidic aquatic microbial communities from Washburn Spring, Yellowstone National Park, USA - WS (SPADES assembly) (version 2) | ecosystem: Environmental > Aquatic > Thermal springs > Hot...
AACACGGAACAAAAATAATAATAACAACAATAAACCTCGCAAGACACTACAACCCAGCATTCCTCATAGCACTAACAACAGCAACAGCACTAATACCAGGCACAATAATATACCTCTGGGTACTATACAGACTAATGTTCCAAAACGCATGGCACTCAGGATGGGCACTACTAGGAACAGCACTAATAATACTAGGAGGACAAGGACTAATACTCTCAACAATAGCACTACTACTAAAAAGAATGGAAAAAAGAATAACAACAACACTAAAAAACCAAAACAACAAAAAACCGTAAAACAGAAAGAATAATTAACAAACCATCATACAGCGTATCCATAAATCAAAAGCCACTAAACCGCTATCGTCAAAAAAGTTGATCATACTGGGACAGAGGAACAAATGTTGCTAGAACTTACAGCTCTAACATTAGCAGGAATACATTTTGGGACTCCACTACTCTACTATTACTATCTAAAGAGTAAGTACTTGAATAAGCCTTGGGATATTAAGATCGATGAAAACTATAAGCCTAAGGTCACAATTATAGTACCAACATATAATGAGGCTGAATTTATCTGGAATAGACTTGACAACATAAACATTCAAAATTATGCAAAAAACATGATGGAAGTTATTGTTGTTGATAGCGCAAGCAACGATGGAACAGTAGAACTCGTTAAAAAATGGTCTTCTGAACACAACAATATCAATTTAAAGCTAGTTGAGGAGCCTAAGCGGAGAGGAAAACTTTTTGCCGTACTAGAATCCCTAAAGCATGCTTCTTCAGAAAGTAGTATCGTAGTGTTTACTGATGCGGATGCCTTTTGGGAATCTGATGCCCTCGATAATGCCGTAAAGTATTTTGCGGATCCATCCGTAGGGGCAGTTACGGCAAGCATCATCTATTCCAATGATAAGACATTCGAGAACGTTTATCGTAACTACTACAATACAGTTAGAATTGCAGAATCCAAGGTTTTTGCTACTCCAATTCATAATGGGCCGTTTTTGGCAATTAGGTCTGAACTGCTTGGTAAATATGGTCTTCCTGTATTCTCAGGTAGTGATGATAGCAGTTTCGGGTCCTATGTCGCCTTACTTGGTTTTAGGGCGCTTCAAGTTAACGACGTTATTGTAAAAGAGCCTACAAGAGGAAGTCAATTCCGCAGGAAGATAAGGAGAGCCCAACATCTATTGTTAAACTTCCTCAAAACAAAAAGGTACGCTAAGAAGCTCGGCGTCTACAGGCCCACTAAATCATTTAAGAAAGTCTGGAATGTTGAATGGTGGCTACATGTTATTAATCCCTGGCTCCTAATAGCATCTGTAATCCTCTTAGTAATAAGCACGTTTTATGGTTCCCTAGTGGCTATAACCTTATTAGGAATAGGATTTATACTTCTATTGTTAAAATCTTATAGGACATGGATATTGCAGCAAGTATATCTTGTTATAGCCGCGGTAAGGAACTTACGGACAAAAGAAATTATATGGAGCAGGTAGACTGCGAGAGTCTACCACAAATTAAGCGTTCTTAAATTGAGATTTGTTGAAGAAGTAAAATATGCCAAAAATTAGCGTTATCTCAATTGCGAAAAGAGAATCTGATTTTGAAAGGTTGTCTAAATCCTTAGATAAACAAACTTTTCGCGATTTTGAGCTTGTTACCTCTACTAGGGGAACGATACCTGAGGCGTGGAACGATGCCATTTCAAGAGCTAAAGGTGAGATTTTAGTTTTTGTAGAGTCCGATGCATTCCCGGTAAGCAACAATTGGCTGGAGGAAATAGTGAAGCATGCCAAGAAGAACGCTGTTTTGAAGGGTCTAGAAATTAATCCAACCGACTTGAATCTTTGCAATCTGGTCTGCGACGCCTCAATTTTCAAGAACATTAGGTTTGACGAAAGCTTTAAGGTACGTGAAGATACTGAGCTCTTTGCCCGCTTAAGGAAAATGGGTGTTGAAGTAGGATTTGTCAACGCCTTCCCAGTCGTTCACATTCCAACAAGGACGTGGCGGAAGACTCTCTCTCGAGCGCTTAGAAGCGGCATGTATTATGTGAAAATCATTTATATGCATGGCAGAAAGAACATTGATGATATAAACACTCAAAACTTTCAAAGCAACTACATAAATCCAATAAGCAACAGACTACGCATAATAGTTGAAAACATTCTGATTCTGCTGGGATTGCCTTTAGGGGCAATTATTTATCTGCCATTATTGCTAAAACGAAAATTAACCGAAAGGAAACATTAAGAATGAATGTTCCAGAATTTGTAGTGAAAGTAGCAAATCCATATTTTACTACAAATGACGACTTCCCGAATATTACTGATGAATTTTTAAGGTCTTCGATAAAATTTGCGGTAAAAAACAAGGTGTTCCCCCTTTTTTATGAGGGATGCTTAAAGCTCGGCATAAGTTTACCCGGTGAAGCTGAACTATTGATAGAAGGTTACGAGAGAAGAAGAAGAATACAAGTTGAGGCAGTAAATTTATTGTTGGATATATCTGATGAACTTAATGTTGAACTTATGTTTTTCAAGACGTTTAAACCATTTAGGTATATTCCAGACGATATTGATGTCTTGTTGTACAATGAAAATGATCTTAAACTCTTAATTTCTAAACTTAAGCAAAGAGGCTACTTTATACTTAAGGTCGGCACACCTGAAGTTGTTCTTAGGAAAATCGAAGATAAGGGCGCTTACGTAGATCTTGACATTCATAAGCGGTTAGCGGTAGGATATTTGGATTTATTTCAAACTCAAAACCTTTGGCAGAAGCAAGCCCGTGAAACGTTCAAACTAGATAATGGACGAATGGTGACTAAGCTTTCAGAGGATTATGAATTAGTAAGAGAAGCTGCTTACTCATTACTAAAGGACTTTAATTTGTCAATACCTGGACTCTACTTGGCAACTAATGCGTTGATGAAGAGGGACTTACGAATTATAGAAAAAATAGCTATAAAAGAAAACCTTCTCCTGCCACTATACCTTTATCTGGATGCTGCCTCCTTTATAACGTGTAAAATGTTCAATTCCCCAACAAACTTACGCCTTCAATTTAACGAGCCATTCACATTAGTGTTGCCAACAAGGATTATAAGATCTCAACTTCGTAGAAGGGTTAAAGTCCCATATCCGTACCCTGTTTCAGTGATAACCTTCGCCTACCTGTCAAAGGCGTGGTCGGAGATAAGTCGGAATAGAAACCTAAAAGTTATATGTCAAATATTGAAGCAACCATCCTCAAAAGGAGTAGGCATACTTCTAGATTATTTCTACGAACGCTTGCAATGAAAAGCGTGCACTATAGAATGATATACTTATTTGGCCCAGACGGAACAGGGAAAACCACGCATGCTGAGCTAACCTCACAATACTTAAGGAGTAGGGGGTACAAGACTTGGCGGGCAAGTGTCAAGCAACATCACACTCTCTCGTATTTGCTTTTGAAATTGTTGAGTAACGAGAAGCATGGTTGGCAAGCTATAAACTACTATGGTTTCAAGGATGGGCTTAAACATAAAATCAAGACACCTTGGAAGCTTCTTGAAATATTAAGTTTACTTCCCGCAATACTCTATCGTGTATTTCTGCCTCTATTGCTAGGTTACATTGTAGTTTGTGATAGATACGTGTTAGATACATTGGTGACCCTCTCATATTTCTTAGATGACCGGGAGCTGATATCAGGCATTTCAGCAAAATTGTTGGCCTCAATGATTCCAAGGAACTCGGTTCTTTTCTATATGAATGCGGATACAGAGGTTATACTCCAAAGGAAAAGAGATGAGCCCCTAACATCTAAGCTTATCGACTACTACAAAGGGGCGTATAAAGCTCTCATAAAGCAGCTTAATCTGAAAATTATAACAATAGATACGAAAGCAGCCCAAGTAAAAGATGTACAAAAAATGATACTACAGTGGATAGCTAAGGAATCACAGTAACTCGTCGTGTAACATACTCATGAGGATACTCGTGTTCTCCGAATTGTTTTACCCGCATGGTGGTGGAGCCGAGTTAGCTACATGGTTATATTCTAAGCTTCTGGCTAAGGAAGGTTTCAAGATAACAGTTGTTACTACTAGGTTCCCAAACGAACCTCAATATGAACTATTGGTTGACGGAGTAGAAATATTCAGAGTGCCTATGAAAATGATGTTTGGAACCCGATATTACACGCTGGCCCACACTAGTGTTCTATTAGGCAACTTTGTAAATAAATTGATTAAGCAAAGCGATATAATCTACATACCATGTGGCTGGTATAGTGTAATACCCATCGCGAAAATTTACAGAAAACCTGTGGTAGTGCACATGCATAACTATTCAATAGTATGTCCTACGTCGCTAATGTATGACTTTGCAAGACACGAAGTGGGATCATCTTCGCTTAAATCGTTCATAATCCATGAAATAGTTGAAAAACAGCGAAAAGCAGTTTCAGTTGCAGTTTCCTCCCTAATGAACGAACTTTTAGGCAAATATTATAACAGGTTGGGCATTCTTGCAGATGCGCTAATCTTTGTAAGCCATGCTCAAGCTAATTTGATACTTTCGAAAGCTCCATATTTGAAAGAGAAAAGTCACATCATATATAATCCAATTCCAGAGCTGCCCTTCATCAAAGCGGAAAGTAAAGGCATAGGTTACTTTGGTGGGAAAAGCTTCATTAAAGGCTTTTACGTTATGATACAAGCGCTCAAATATCTCAGAGCAAATAACATCTTAACATATTTGACAATGACTTCAGATAGAACTCAAACAGTTGGATCTAAACGTGGAATTACAATAAACTTCTTGCCAAAGGTTAATCCCGCTGATATCATGAAAAAAATCGCGATCGTAACGATTCCATCATTATGCCCAGAACCTTCACCATATATATTAATTGAATCAATGCTATACGGCAAATTAATCGTTGCATCAAATGTGGGCGGAATACCTGAAATAGTAACAGGAGCACATCATGGTGTTAGACTGGTTAAAGCTGGAGATTATAAGGAAATTGCAGACGCTCTCAATTCATTTTTAGCTCTTGAATTAAAAGAAGTTAATGAAATTGCACTTAAGAATAGAAAATTTATTTTGCAAAAGTTCAAAAAAGAAGAAACTGTTAAATTGTTTAGTAGTGTTTTAGAAAAACAGCTATGAAGAAAAGAATTGCTATAATAACGGGTTTCTCTCATAGTTCTTTAGTTTCTGACAGTATAAGATACGAGCAACCTAAAGCGTTTAAAAAAGCATATTCTCAATTTGTCAAGAGATCTAACTTCACAATTTATCGATATACCCTTATATTCGATAGATTGACGAGTTTACGAAGCGCATGTTTAATTAGTATTTTCTATCTTCCAGCCTTGATCCGTTATCTAGTCAAAAATAGATTCAACTTAATTATGTGTGGCTTAGAAAGGCCCTCAGATCTTTGTGCATTAATTGTGGGTAAGCTTATGGGGACACCTGTAATTGTTGGGGATAACCACTGGTATTGGCCAAATACCTTGCTCGCTAGACTTTACTTCCCAATAGCTAGATTAATCGCTAAACAAGGCACTTTACTATCGGTAACTAAGAAAAGCGCTGAATTTTGGGCGTTCAGCGGCGTCCCTATCAAGAAGATGAGGCTGATGACTCCTCCTGATTATGTTCCCAGACTTGAAGTTAGCGATGTCGACATTAATAAAGCTGAGAAATTAAAAAGAAATTTAGGATTAGAAAATAGGAAAGTTATACTTTATTTTGGAAGATTGATAAGAAAGAAGGGTGTTGAATACTTGATTAAGGCGTTTAAAAAAGCGTCAAAAGAGTATGAAAACCTGTTCCTGTTGATAGCTGGCGATGGGCCTGAAAGGAAGCGATTGGAAGATTTATGTGTAGAGCTGGATATCCATAATGTTCACTTCACGGGATTTGTAAAGCATGATGGGAAAAATGCTTACTTTTACCTCTGCGACATTTTCGTTTACCCTTCAGTAACACTGGATATCCCCGAGGAACGGCCTTTAGGAGTTTGCGAAGCTATGTCTCTAGGGAAACCAGTAATTGTAACAAAGGCTGTGGGCAGTGTGAATGAGTTAGTTTTTCATGGTCTTAATGGTTATGTTGTGCCTGAAAAAGACGATGAAGCCATATATGAGGCTATCAAACGTCTTCTGATTGATAATGAACTGAAAACTAAAATTGGTAAAAATGCTAAAAGAACAATTGAGATGGATTTTGCTTACGAGAAGTTATTCAATCGCCTAAGCGAGGTCATAGAAGAGGGATTGTCATTTAAGTTTAGGTGAGCGCTTTATGTCTACCGTGAGAAATGTGCTTAGTGTGAGAATAGCGCTTCTCACGACATTCATTATTTTAGTCTGCATCATAATCATTTCAGTTGCGACAAAATTACTCCCCCTATGGCTTTACATAAGCTTCTCCACGTTATTAGCTACTATTATAATTGTTTCAATATTTCTATCTTCTAAAGACCGCTGTGTCGCGTTGACCTACTTTTTCATCATAGCTTTGGCATTGATTCTTTGGAATCTATATGCCATTGCTACAGGATACAACATGCTTGCATTCAGAGATTCTTACCAAGAGTTCGTTCATTTGCGATTAATATTAAGCGAAGGGCACATAAATATAGGTGCAAGATACCCGGATTTGATTATCAGCCCGGGAAACTCTGCCTATTACCCAATATTTCCTGCTTTGGCAACTATATTCACTTTAACCACAGGACTTGAACCGCTTAAAGTTAGCATTTTATTACCATTAGCTATCGCTGTCTTCACCCTTCTCTCTGTGGCCCTATTTGCTAAGGAGTTACTTTCAGATTCTGAAGCAAAGAATACTGCATTGCCGCTTTCCGTGCTTGCCTTTGCAATTTCACCAAACATGATTGTTCATTCGGTATTCTACTACCATAGAGAGTTGGCTTTTGGTTTTTACTGCATGTTGCTATACTTTATGCTTAGATACTTTTCCAATAACTTGAATAATACTCATAAACTTCTACTTATTGCTTTAACTCTCCTCCTCCCATTCACACATAGTTCATACCCATATAAATTCGATTTCTTTCTACTTGATTCAATCCTGTTAATTGTGCTGATTAGAATGTTGGATGGACGTAGGTTAAAATTTGCAAACAGGATGCGTCCTCCAATTTTAATATTCCTTATGTTACTCGGTATGTTATTTTTATGGAACTTTATGTTTAACTATCCTTCACCGGTAACAGGCGGTTTACCCATAGCTGTAAGAAACATTATTAAAAACCTGTTGCAGCCACAACTTGAAGCAAAGGTATGGGAAATCTCATCTTTTTCACCTATGATCCCAGAAGTTCTTGCACCGCAGCCTTGGATCATCCTGCCACGTGTAAGAAGCTTCCTGTTAGATATTTCACTATTCATTGTAGGATTTCTATTGATGTACAAGGTGATAAAAAATAAGGCTTCATATATAGAGTTTCTCGGATTCATTGTCATGGCTTCATTTGCTCTTTACATGATAATTGGATTCCTTAGCTGGTGGGATCCATTTATTTTTCGTACATACATGTTTCCACTGATAGCATACTCTACTGGAATTTTGTTTGGTTTTCTGATGAACTCAAAGGTAAAAATTATAAAGTTTACAGCTTCAGTGATTATCATATTTCTTGTGGTTATGGCGTTTTTGGCGCCGTTCGGCTCAATATATTCTAGACAACTATACGATTCGGCAATAAAATATGATCAAGCGGACTTTCCAAGTCCCTCTTATATATACCTAAGAGAATTTATAGCTATTAATCTGATTGAGGGTGGAGTTTTTCTATCGGATTTTGAAGGTTTTTTAACGGTTATCCTTCCACTAAATCAACTTGGGCAAATAAAGAGTTTAATACAATATTATAATAGACCGGACACGTACATATTCGAATTCGTTGGACTAAGATTTGGAGCAGGCATAGGCGATATTAACTACAGCTTTTTAGAACATATCTCTCCTGAGATGGAGGACATAAGAGCAAATGTTGGTCATGACTATGACAGAGTGGTGGATGCCAAAGCTTTTGTGGTGCACTATAAGCCTTTATGAAGGTGCAAGTCCTAGCACAATGTCTTTTAAGCTCATATATTATATGTTAAGAGGGTAGGCATTGGTTAGTTCAAAAATAACATTCCTTATCTATTGTTCCCATTTATTTCCTCTAACCAAAGTTCTTTGCTTATTTTTATAGTATTTCTAATAGTTATGTACCATTTAACTATTATAATGCAAAGAGTTCTTTGGTAATCATAAGGTGCGCTAATATTAAAACAGGCCAAATTTTCTTAAGCGGGGCATTTTTAGGATTAAGTGAAGAATTAAATATAACTAAATTAGATAAGACAATGAGGAGAGTGTATGACAATAGAGGCTTTTTGGTTTTTAAACCAAAAAGTGAAACTAAAAGACATGCCAATTACCAGTATACAAGTGTCGCTCTCAATAGTTAAAGAGATGCCAGAAAATGTTGTGGGAAGCGATGTACTAAATGAAAATATGTTAAAAATATGAATAAACGATCTGATTTAAAAATATTACTACGGCTAGATGCTGAGTATGGTAACTTAGGCGATGACGCAATTAACTCTTTTGGTATTGAAATATGCAAAAAATATGGAAATTTAACTATTATGTGTCCTCGTTACGAAGATTTTATAAAAATATTTTTACCTAAACTAGCAGAGAAGTATGGTTTCCAATTTATTCGTGAAGTAGATATAATTCCAGATATTTTTGACATAATTAAACCTATACATTTTAAAAATAAGATTTTAAATAAATTAGAAGCTTTTTTAAATATATTATCTTTTTTGGGCATCATTTTGATGAACTTTTTAATACCTCATAAATCTAAAAACGCATTCTTTAAGATGCGAACAAAATGTTTTGATTCAGATATTATAGTGTTTAGCGGCGGCGGATATATTAATGAAATGTGGTGGAAGAGCACAATACTCCCACTACTTGTGATCTGCGTTATAGCTAAGCTGAAAAGGATTAAAACTATTTTAGGCCCTTCAACTATAGGTCCAGTTTTTACACGTCACGGTAAGATTATGATTAAAATGCTTCTAAGTCTACTTGATGTAGTTTTGGTTAGAGAGTATGCTAGTTATTTAATAGTTAAGGACATAGCAGCCTCTTCTAAAATTAGTCTTAGCAAGGATTGGGGCTACAATCAATTATTCCACAATAAGGTTGCTGACCACAACTTCCAGAGTAAACCTCTTAATGTATGTGTACATATAAGACCTTGGATAGACTCATTAGCTGAAGATTATTATCGTACTATATTAAATATACTTCATGAAAATTCTTTTAATAAGCTAAAAATAGTTATGATGGACAAAGATGAGTTCAAATATATTCAGGACTTCATTGAATTTATTAAGGAATATAAGGTTTATACAGAAAATATAGAAGTTGTTAATCTTCAATCCTATGAAGAGATTACTGAGAATTTAACAGACTGTAAACTATTTATTGGAATGAGCTTTCACTTTTTGTTGTTAGCAAAATTCCTCAGTAAACCGACGATCTCGATTATTCCCGATGATTATTATTTTATTAAAATCTTGGGTCTTAGAGCAACTTATTCAGTTAAGATTGTCAAGGTTGTTGACTTAAGAAATAAAGGAAAGTAACATGATCAAAGTAACATTGAATCGTTTAGAAAGCAACATCGTCATCTATAATCTATCAATTCCCTTTTTTTTAAGGCGTAAGTACTTTGAATATGATAAGATGATTGTTGGATATAATTTTAGTATTCAAAATATACCTGACTCTATCCTTGTATGTCCTATAATTGGATATTTAGTTCCATTAGCCTTAGCAACAGGAACAAAAATTCACGTTAATGCTGTAGACAAAACTTTCTATAAATCAATAATGAACCTACGTTCTCTATTTAAAAGGTTATATCCTGCGTTACCAATAGATAGTTTTACTCTAATTTATGATAAGATGATAGATAATTTGGCATCCAATGATTCTAGAAAAATAGGATTGTTTTTTAGTGGTGGGGTTGACTCAACTGCTTTACTATTAAAGCATTTTACAGATCGCCCACTTCTTATAACAATTTGGGGTTCTGACGTGGGATTACATCAAAAAGATGTCTGGAGTGAAATTGTTAAATATGTTGAAGATTTATCAAATAAATTAGGACTAAAATTCGCAGTTGTCGCATTCAGTAGTCCTATCAATATAAGCATTTTAGACAGTGTATATCGTCTAAAGCTTTATGGTAACGACTTTTGGGGTGGTCTTTCTGCTGGAATTTTTATTCCTAGTCTTGCTGCGCCAATTGCGTACTATTACCAATTAAGTCAAGTGTATATAGCAAGTGGTATTACTAAAAAAGTTACACGTCCCTGGTCAGATACATATTATGTCTACAATAATTTAGGATTTTCTAATTGTAAAATCGTCTGTGACGATTTTGCGTTAACTAGATACGAAAAATTAGAATCTATAAAGGAAAATTTACAGAAAATCAAAGAAAGGGAAGTTGCGTTAAAAATAAGATCTTGTTTAAAGCCAGCTAAAGGCAAACTTAATTGTGGTTATTGTGAAAAATGTGCACGAACAATTCTTGAGATGATTTTACTTGAATTAAATCCTAACGAATTAGGATTTGACGTAGGTGATTTATCTAAATACTCGAATTGGTTAAAAGTCGCATTAGATCAAGGAAACTTCAAGCTCACTCCTATATCAGCAGAATATTGGTCAGATATAAAAGATAAGTGTACAAAAAATAAACTTCTATCTTTCTTAAGTAATTATAATTTTACTCCGTCGAAGCTAAACAAAAAAGTATTTGTCAATGATTTAGTGGTTAACATGATAAGTACATTCTTCGGTTTTAGGGGAATTTTGGCATATGAAAGAGCGAAATCAAAAATTATGAATACAATACGTAATTAATAGAAAGTATGAATTAAAGAAGTATGACGACAGTCGCTATTTATTATGACAAAAGATTATCTTATCCTAATCCTCCTTTTAATCCACCAAAACTTTATCCTGAATATCCATTTTCTTGTGATAATTTTGATTCAAAAAATCTGGTGTATGAAGGAATTAGAACGCTCTTTTATATACTTGGTTTTGACAAGGAAAATTATGGGAGCAAGTATTGGAATCCCTTAAGAGATATAATACCCAAAAATGGTATAGTTGTTATTAAACCTAATTTTGTTATTTCTGACCTTAATTTTTCTAATGTAGTTCATCCGTCAGTTTTAAGACCCATTGTAGATTACGCTTTTTTGGCTACAGGCCCCAACGGAAAAATAATAATTGGGGAAGGACCGCTTTTCAATGAGAGGTGCTTCACAAGCTTCTTAAAGGTAAGTGGTTTACTTAAGATGATTTCTTATCTTCAAAAAATTTAAAGTACCTATTGAGGTCGTTGACTTCAGGGATCACATAGTAGATAGCAAAGGCAAAATTCTTAATCTAGGTGGAGACCCAAAAGGGTATTCGGTTATTAATCTGAAAAATGAAAGTGAGTTAAATGAAATTAGTGACTATAAAACGTTAACATTTCCTGCTTTGCCAATGAATAAGCAAGTAACATTCCTACATCATAGCAAAAATAAACATGAGTACTCAGTAGCAAATTCAGTTTTAGATGCTGATTGTATTATTTCAGTAGCTAAACTAAAAACTCATAGAAAGGCTGGTGTCACTCTTTGTTTAAAAAATATGATTGGAATTACAAACATGAGAGAATGGTTGCCTCATCATAGACGGGGTAGACCTCCAATTGGTGATGAATATTATGAAAAAGCATCAAAAAATATTATAGAAAGACATGGAATGATATATAAATTGGTTAAAACTTTAAAGTATAAAATGCAATCTTATTTCGAAGAATCAAAATTTGTATCATCATACTCTAAAAAAGTATTGAAAGAAAATATTAAAAGTATGATTTATAATATCTGTGAGTACCTCTTAATTTATCCTTCAGAAGAAGTGGGTGAGGGTTCATGGTATGGAAATGACACTCTATGGAGAGTGACCTTAGACCTAAATAAAATCGTGCAACACTGTGGGAAAGATAAAACAATGCATAAAAATGTACAGAGAAAAACCTTTTGCATAATCGATGGCATCATTGCAGGAGAAAGTAGAGGGCCATTAGAAGCAAAACCTAAAAAATGTCATGTCTTAATTGGTGGAAATGATCCGGTATCTGTAGATACAGTAAGCGCTATAATTATGGGAATAGACCCAAATAAACTTCCATTGATAAAGAAAGCCAGTAAACTTGGAATAAATGATATAACCAAAATTAAAATTTTATCCAATGTTTCTCGGATACCTATATTTAAATTTAAATTACCAGTAGGTTGGAAAGTCATAAAACTTTCTGATAGACAAAGAAAAAATATCGGAAAATTTCTAAAAACGAACGATAATCTGATATGTTAAACTGTATGAAGGTTTTAATGGTTCTTCCGCATTTTGATCCTGACCTATTTGCTGGAAATTATCGACGAATATTTGAATTGCTGATACGAAGTTCTAAGTTTGGCATAAGCTATTACACTATCGAATTCGTGCCTCTCCTCACTAATAGAAGTCTCATAAAGGATATGCTTGGTTATGATCTACCCTTCTATATTACATATACCCCAAAAGGATATGGTAGAGGGTATGATGAAAACAGAATACCCTTTTTAATTCTGAATGTCCTAAGCATAGTTCGAACAGCTATCACCATCAAAAAGAGTGGGCAACTTCCCTATCTTGTTTTGGTGCCTGACGCTTTACCTTCATGGATCTTATTTGGTTTTATTGTGAGCAAGATCTTGAAGCGACCTTTATGCATCACTTTACAACTCGTCCCTCGCTGGCTAATAGAATCTGAAGGTTCAAATTACAGGTTACTGCTAAAGCATTTCAAAGAAAAACATTCTGCATTAGCCTCAATAATCTATTCCATTTTTGCTTCGATATACATAAAAATTCTTAAAAATAATTACCTAATTTTTGTCTCAGAGTCATCACGTAAAGAGTTTATCACAAAAGTTAAAGTATATAAAGGAACCTTTGTAAACTATAATGGCATCACGATCAGAGAATCCACCCGTAGTCATGATAGTGTTTTATATGATGCGTGTTTTATAGGTTTCCACGATGAGCGGAAAGGCATATTTGACCTCATCAATGCTTGGAATTATGTCGTTAAAGAGAAGCCGGATGCTAAGTTGATTAGTTGCGGTGGCATAAACCATGAATTGAAGATAACAATTTCTAAAATGTTATCTGATTTGAAACTAGACAACAATATTTTCCTTAAAGGAATTGTTGATGAAGAAACAAAACTTCATGTTTTATCGGCATCAAAAATTTTCGTTTTTCCAAGTAAGCATGAGGCACATCCCATAGCTGTCGGTGAGGCTTTAGGAATGGGATTGCCCGTTGTAGCTTATGACATTCCAGCATTAAGAGACGCGTATGGCGATTGCAAGGCGCTTTTTTTGTGTAAAAAGGGCGATGTGAGAGGCCTTTCCGAGGCGATTCTTAAAATGCTCAACATGAGCTGGTCAGATTACGTCACTTTATCAAATGCGGCTAAATTATATATTCAAAAGAAGTACACTTGGGACATAACAATGTCCAAAGAACGAGACATATACTATCATATAGCAACCTTGTCAAAATGAATTAATTATGAGAATCCTTCATATAAGCAACGAGATAAGGCATGAACTGGGCTGCGCTGCCTCACTCAGAAAGCTCGGCTTCGACGTAACGTATATGCATCTAGGCGATAAAAATGAACCTTTAAGAGAAAGGAATGTTCACACAGAACAGGGAAGCATCAAGGTGAATTTTGCTCAGATAGATTCTCCAACGCTTCTTCAAAGCATAATGTATCCACAAAACTTCATTCCAGGCGAGATTGTCAAAGAAAAGTTTGACTTGGCAGTAGCTACTCCTTCAATGCCATTTTATATTGCACGTTACGTAGCCAGAAAGCAGGGCATCCCCATAGTACTCCGAGTATGGGGTATTAGAGCAAACAAACTCATCGATCACATTATTTACGGAAAAAATTATTCAGAAGTGTTAAACTTTCCCCCCAGCATACTGCATAATTTAATGCAGATTTGGGGCTCTCAAGCCTTAGTGGTCATGGACGACGCCACTAAGGGTTTCTTGGATAAACTACCACTATTTAAAAAAGGCAATGTCATTTACCCAACATATGCTGCGCTATATAGCAACAATGATTGTGAAAAAAGTCATGAAATAAAAGAATTAATCGAAGGGAAACAGTATATTTTTAGCATCGTTACAACAAGTAGAACAGGATCCGCATTTAGATTACAAGAATTACCTTTATTTAAAATACTTTACCTGATTGCTAAAAAATACCCAGAAATTGATATAATAATAGCTGGTGGTACATCTTCTGAAGCTAAAAGAAAGTTCGGTTTCTCTGAAATACCTAAAAATCTTACTTTTGTTGGTTGGATCTCTTCAGATAATGTTCTCAAGGTATTATATGAGTATGCTAGTTTAGTTATAGCCCCTATTTTCTTCAGATCTCTAAGTAATAGATTGCTTGAAGCTCTTTATTATGGAAGACCTATACTAACAAACAGTAATGCTAAAGTACTACATAACAAATTAGAACATCTGCATCACGTATTTATATCAGACAATTACGCGGAGTATCCTAGCATTATCAAAGAACTGCTTAGAAATGAGGCCTTGCTTGAAGAACTCGCTTCAGGAGCAAAAGAGGCTTATAGTTCCTTCTTCTCCGCAAGAGAGTGTGGCCTAGCTATGAAACGTGTTATAGAATCAGTGACACCAACATGAAGATCATAAATTATACAAGCAGATTTAAGGGTTATTTAATTGCCATGCAAGTAAATGCAGTCTCAAGAATATTCCTTGGGTCTAGAAGGCTATCTACTTTACTGGATACTTTTGCCGGAGGGGGAAGAGAAATTCTTCGCGGTACAGCTTGTTTTCCAGAGAAAGGATTTTACGTAGCTGATATGAGAACGTACAAGGGGTGGTTCACTGTGATATCAAGTAAAATTGTTGGCTCTGGTGGACGTGTGTTTAGTTTTGAACCTGAATCTTGTAATTTTGAAATCTTACGTAAGGTTGTTTTGCTAGGTGGTTTTAAAAATGTTAGTGCTTTTAAACTTGCATTAAGTGATAGCGATGGTTTTGAATTTCTGTATCTTTCTGAATACCCGCCAATGCATTCATTGGTTTTCAAGAGAAGTCATAGAAAGATAACTGTTTCATCTATGAAATTAGACACCGTAGTTCAACTAAGAAAAATTCAGAAACTAGATTTAATTAAAATAGATACTGAAGGTGCTTCGCTAAAAGTTATAAAAGGATGTAAAAGAATAGTAAATGAGCTTAAACCTATTTTTTCTATTGATATCAATCACTATGATAGTAGAATTTGAAGTTTCAGCCTTGATGCGAGAATTTAATTATGAGATTCGTCCACTAGTTGGTGAGGCGGGTAGTTATTACTCAATCGTCGCATACCCTACACATAAAAGAAGTCTCGTTGATCATTTGATTAATAAGACAAGAGAGCTATCTATTATTACACTTGAAGTTAAGCCATGAACTATAGTTACATAACTGCTCCTATTCTCAATTCTGTAATAGTTGGAGAGCATATTCTTGCATTAGTGAAGCAAGACAACATACTCTCTATAGCTATGTTTAACAAAGAACTAAAAGCCAAGAGTGAGATAGTTACGTTAGGTGGCTCCAAAGGCTTCATACTAGATGCTAAAGAAGATAAACTCCTACTATCTATAGACGACAAGCTAGTATTAGTCGAAGATAGTAAACAGAAGATTGTGTTAAAGTCTGGGAGATCCGAAAACTTTTTTTGGCATTCTACTAGAGTAAGGAACAAAGTGTTTGTGCAGGAATATGGAATGCCCCCCACGGGCATATTTGTATCTGAAGATCTTGAGAACTGGCGTAAAATTGTCATTAATACTGATCTTGATAAGAACTCTAAACACTTTCACTACATAGCCTACGATCCTTTTAGAAGATGGCTTATTGCTACGCTTGGTGATGGGTGTCTAACAAGAGTTGTATTTTCAAAAAATCTCGGTGATTCTTGGAGACCTTTATATAAAGGTCCATGGCAATTTGTTTCAATAGTTCTGCTTGAGGATAAAATTGTTTTTGGTATGGATAGTGGAGTTGCAAAGGGAGGACTAGGTATTTATTATCCAGACAAGGATAAATGGGAATTCATATTCTTAAGGTGGAAAGATAAAAACGTTAAGTATGCTCAGTTTTGTGATTTGAAATTTTTAGGTAAAGATTTGTGGGTGGCTTCTTTGGGAACACCTCAAGCTGCGATGGCATCTAAAGATTTAAGATTATGGTATCCTCTTTTTATCGAAAGTTATGATAAAGAATTTAATCATAACATGCTTTTAAGCATTGGAGAAGATACAGTAGTTTGCTCAACAGGGAAAAATCTGCTTATCTTCAGTGAGGATGAAATTGAAAATGCTTTTAATTTAAAGCCTCTAATGGTTGAGTACAAAGCCTATTGGGATAAACTCGTGGGCTACGGTTTTCTGATAAAACATAACATTTTAGATTAGGCAAAGTAAGACGTTAGAAAAAGTTTAGTGAATGCCTACGGAAAAAGAATCTATAATAATTCGTTTCCAAAATAAACGTAAAGAATCTTCTTTAATACTGTTTAACAGAGAAAATTGCTTACCGCCACTTTACGTTAGCTTTTAGTAAGGTTTAGTCAATTTGCAAACGAAAATAATAGTCTTTATAGGCACTGTTGGATCTGGTAAGTCAACTCATATGAAACTTTTATACTCAAAGCTAAAACAAAAAGGATTGAAGACCAAGATCAGTGTTCTGAAAACAGGTCACTTGTTTGCATTTGTTCTCGAATCCTTTTTAGCAAAAATGCTTGCTGGTAGTAGAAAAGACGTTTTTCCGATCAGAGCAATAGTTGAGGAGAAACCACATGTGTTTAAAAAGGTCTTTAGGCTGTGGCTTGACTTAGATTTAATTAGTGTCACTATCAAGTTCCTTACGGGGATATATTTACCTCTCAGGCTTGGCTATATAGTACTAGTTGAAGAATATATCCCTGCCACAATCTCCGACTATATTTACCTCAGTAAAATCGTAAATTTCCCTTTAAAAATGAATTCTTTTACAATTAAGTATTTGTTAACTTTGATGAACTTATGCAACCCTACACAAATAGTCTTCTTGGACGCTAGAGATGATATATTAGCCTCTCGCTGGAAAATGAGAGGAAGCTTTAATGAAAGGGAAGATTATATTCTAATGCAACGTACCTTACTTCTGCGACTTTCAAAAAGTTTCTCATATAAGTTTCTTTGCATAAACACAGGAACAAAAACTATTGAGAAGACTCATGAATCGATAATAGTTAATCTGTCAATATAAAATGAAAACTATCGATTCCGCGATCTTTAACTCTTTAAATTATCCGTATGTCAACATGAAAGTTAGTGTAAAGAAGGTTTCACAACTTCCCCAACGTAATTGTTTTAAGATTATAGAACTAAAGAAGATCTATTAATTGAGTTTAATGAAATTTTTGTTGCCTTTATTTCCTCATATATTATTATATACTCTGAAAAATAGACTCTTTTGACCTGATATTTAATAGCTTTCTGCTCATATACATTTTTCAACTATATGTATGTTGATGGCTTAAGGATGTGTCCGTGATTTAAAGGGTGAAATGAGATAGTTGTCTGCTTTTAAATCTCTTTTTTAGTCTTATATATGACAATGGAAATTTCAATATCTTTGACACTCAAATTGTTGGTAAGTTATGTGATATATTTAGAGGTTCTGATGAAGTTAAAATTGTTAATAGGGTTCATGATGAATTTAGCAAGTTTAGCGTTCAGCATTTGAATATTCCTGAAAGTGTAAAAAGGGTTTTTGGACAGTCCGTTGACGCTTTCGTTAAGTTTGAGGCTGCTAAAACTCATGCTAGGAGGGTTTCATTTTGTGGGCAGGGGAATGGATATGAATGTGAGTCCAGTGATCTATGCTTTGTTATAGATTACGTACTTTACATGCCCACAAAGTTCCTATCTAGTAGGAGTGTATCGTTTGTTCAGCTTAAGCTTGGTGAATTCGGTAAGCCTTGGAGGCTTTCAAATAACCAGCTCTATTTCATGAGATATTGGCCTCCTTTCCGCTACCAGAATAAACCATACGACCTAAACATTTTTAGAGCTTACCTCGATTTAGGGTCATTTTATCCTTTCATTTACAAGGACAAAACTTTAACTGACACAATTACCAGACAAGCTTATCGTAAGCGTTATAGGGTAAATGGTTACGCTTTATCTACTCCAATGATCGAATACGCTTTAAGGCATCATACTATTCTTACACAGTCTGGAAATTATGAGCATGTAAGTGATAGCGTATTGAACATTTTAAGGAACAATAGGGGATGTGCTTTTTTCTTGTGGAAACTGTTGTTTCAAGACCTAGGCTTGTATTCAGTTGATGCTGAAAACTTCATAAAATGCCTTTATCCCAGTTTATTCAACAACG
>Ga0080004_1110117_pt1 | contig 18627 bp, 11 predicted proteins | sample WasSprMetagenome_FD_69207 | JGI IMG/M metagenome (GOLD analysis project Ga0080004, IMG submission 69207) | Sulfidic aquatic microbial communities from Washburn Spring, Yellowstone National Park, USA - WS (SPADES assembly) (version 2) | ecosystem: Environmental > Aquatic > Thermal springs > Hot...
GTAGTGCTTTGAGTATCTCCAGTCTTTCATTAACAAATTTCTTAAATAATGATTTTTAAACTCATTACTCTTAGGAACTATTGGAATAATTCTATTTCTTCCATTCTTATTTGTTTTATTAATCCAAACTATGTTATTCCATATTTCATCTACTGCCCTTTGAAGTAAGCGTCTATAATCTTCAAGAAAGCTACTGACGTTGTAGCTGTGCTTTACGTTGTAGGCTCTAATTTGCTGCAATTCTTCAACTTTATTGTATTTAGTTTATTTATAAGCACCAATGTTTTTATTATTCTAATTAAGTCTACCTACTTTGAAACTGCTGATGACGGCCCTTAGATCTTAAGTTGGCAGTTTTTACCTCCTACAAAAAAGTATTTGCTAAAATGAACTTTAAAGAAATAAAACTGTTCTAGTGTATTAGAACATTATCATATTTAGGTGTACTAAAAGATAGTATAATTAACTAGTGAGAAGTAAATTGGTAGGAGAATCGAAGATGAAAAAGTACTTCTATATTTTAGGAATAATAACCTTAATTTCTATAGGAATCATTAGTATTTGTTTTAATCTTCAAAAAGGAACTGATAAAATTATGGAATTAAATGTTTCTGGTGGATTTGCATCAATGAATATTCACTTTGAGTATTACAAAAATGGAAGTGTAATCTATAATAACCTTAAGACAAGTACAAAAATTTCAGTGATCCTACCCAACACTATTGTAAAAGAGTTAGAAACTAGGATAAACACACTCTTGGAAACGTACCCCTATGGCTTAGACTTAAAACCTGATCCTAATTCGGCAGATTACTTTACATATAATTTACAGGTTTTTAGTAATGGTAAAAAAGTAATTTACAGATGGACTGATATAAGTAATAGTTCTAAGGAATTGTTCTACGTAGCCCAATTTATCTTTGAGATAAATAATTTTGTACTAAATAGGAACACAATTTTTGTCTACTTGAAAATAGACGAGTTAAACATTAAGAGTGGAGAAAAGGCAAAGATATTTGCCGTAGCTATGAATCCAACACAGGAAAATTTCTCATACAGTTCTCCAACGCCTTGTTCTCCAGATTTTAGGTTGTACCTTTACACTTTAGAAGGTGAAAAAATAGAGCTTTTCCCAACAAACTATAATGCTAGTAAGCCATGTATCCAAGTAATTCAGACTCGTGTACTAAAACCAGGCGATTTAACTCAGTCAGAATATGAGTATACATTTAGTAAGGAAGGAATATACACTATTGAGGTTTTGTTTCCTTATGCCGATTGGAACCAAGTAAGGTATGATAACAGAATAAATATTGAAGTCTCAAAGTAGCGTATTAGATCTCTTAAGTAAAAGTAGTCCTCCTATAAAAAATATTTTTAATTTTGTTTTAAAACCATAGACTAGCTAATTGAAAAAGCTTAAAAAGAACTTAGACTAATAAGCGCTAGAGTCTTAAATGAGTAAAAACAATTTAGTAATTGTATCTACAGTATTTGCAGGCATTTTTGTTAACGCAATCATTACTACATTACTAGGACCTTCTATCGTAAAGATTATGAGTGAATTTAGTGTTGATTTTTCACTTGCAGGTGCTATTCTTTCCTTTTGGAGTCTGGGGGCCATGACGTCTATATTTACGGGGAAACTTGCAGATAAATATGGCCCTTTTAACGTAGTAAGATTAGGATTCCTAATAATGGGAATAATGTCAGTTTTGATGAGTCTATCAAATAGTATATTCTTATTATACTTACTTTCCTTTATAAGTGGAATCGCAGCAGGATTCGTTGAATCTTCTATCAATCAAATAATACTAGAACTTTATCCTAATTCTCAAGGAACTATGATAACGATACTGCATGCTTTTTTTGGATTTGGAGCGACATTTGGTCCTTCGATCGCAACATTTTTGATTTATAAAGCTAATTCATGGCGAATAGGATACTTATTGTTTGGTAGTTTGCTTTTCTTGGTTGCAATTTCTCAGTTCTCAGTAAAAGTAAGACAAAAAAATGAAACTATGAGTTCAATAAGTTCAAAGAATAATTTCGATTATTCCTTATTGTTACTATTGTCTTTTGGTATATTCTTAGAGCTTATTGTCGAACTAGGGACTAATTCATGGCTACCTACGTTTTTATCCAAAACAAACAGAACAAGTTACATAGAAGCAGGAGTAGTACTAAGTATATTTTGGGGTGCCTTTTCTTTAAGTAGGCTAATGTCTGGAAAGATTGCAGATAAGTATGGTTTTGAAAAAACTCTAGCTATATTTTCTTTTGTAGGGATGCTTGCTGGAGTAATGGCTTTATTTACTAGCGGATTTATCTTAAACGCTGTTATCTGGGCCCTAATCGGATTCTCGATAGCACCTACATACCCAATAATAATGGCTATTGCCTACCAAAAATTCACCTCATCAGCTGGAGCAACTATTGGCAAGATAGTGTTTCTTGGCTATATTAGTACATTACTTATAGCTCCAGTTTTTGGTACTATCGACAATTTATTTGGATCAATTTATGCAACTTTACTTATACCACTTTCAAGCTTAGGTTTAACAATACTCTTTCTCAAGTTGAAGAAGATAGATGAAAGAAATATCTTAGCTTAGCTTTTTATTTAGAACTACTATCAAAAGTATAATTATAGAAGCAACAGTGACGAAAATAAAAGGTAAAATGGATGGAATTAAGCCAGTTAAAAAGTTGGTTGTTTTGACTTCATTTAACATTAAAACAATACCCTTATTTGCCTCTATATTTAGCGTAATTTTTCCGTTTTCAACTTTTACGAGTTTCCCATCTAAACTGTAAAGTTCCCTCCAGCTTTCTGGAACATTCAGTTCAACAGTAGTATTATAAGCAAATAAATAATTTTTGGGAACTACATAAAAAGCTACATTATAACTAACGTTTCCACTCTTGGTATGGTCAATGAAGAAACTATCAAAATTTCTTTTAAAGTCTTCAGTAATAGTTTTGTTATTAGTATCTATTACTTGTATGTTGTAAAGATATAAATCATAAGTATTACTGACTTCAGATCTTCCTGCATCAACGTTAGATATTGTAATAACTTCATTAGGACTAACTTTAATAGTAGAAGTTGATACTAAATTGTTATCGATATAATAAAAAATACTTAGCTCATCACTAGTACGATTCAATACGATTTTATAACTATGAGAAACACTCATGTCTTCTGTTATATAATGGCCACCAGCATTAACTGCATTCTCACCATAATAATAGAAAGAGCACCATTGATAGGTATTGTTAATTGAAATTGCAACTTCTTGAATAGCAACGCCTACATTATTAAGATCGCTATAATTAGATATAAATGCATCCCATTTAACGATAAAAGATTGCCCCACTTTAATTGGCTGATTAAAGCTTCTAGATACGACTATTGACCCATTGTAATCACAATCACGTAGATGTAACATATTACCATTTACATTTCCTGCTTCTTTAAGAATGGGTTTGACCATGACGACAACAACTCCATTTTCGTAGAGTCTGTAATAAACTCCATTTTTCTCATTGTATGCACTTAAAGGCGCACCAAGATTGAGATTTAGAACTTTTGAGTCAGAGATTTTACCAAGGTCAGGCGTAGAGTACCAATAATAAAAATCAAATAATCGAGTAACTGCATAAGTATATTCCTCAGCCTCTAGGTTGTTTCCATAACTTAGGGCTATCACGATCTTACCCTCTTCGGCAAACTTTTGAGCCCTAAGAGAAATAGGGTACACTTCATCCCAGTCTCGATAGTAGTAGGTTGGATGATTTACATTTCCAGCCCACGAACCAGGATGACTTTCAAGCATCACGCCATCAGCAACGCGCATCAATTCTGGCGCAGGATACGCCCATCCTGCATTATAGATTATAGAAGCGCCTGTTTCATTTTTTAACCTTTCAAAAAAAACTAAAAGTGCATTGCTCCAGCTTCCGTAGACTGACTTATCGTAAATCACGTTAAAGTCGCTTATGTTGAGAACTACATCATCTAAAAATAAACCATCAAAACCTCTCGACAAAATATTTTTTGCTTTTGAAATTAAATAATCTTGAAAACTTTTTTCAGCAATATTGCATATGAAGTCAGTATTGTACCAATACGTTGCAACATGCCCATCTTCCTTATAGAGAACCCAATTTGAGTGGTTTTTTAAAACCCAGTCTAGCTGTTCTATAGGCAATCCTAGAATATCAAGATAGGCATATACTTTAATGCCACTTTTCTTAAGAGTATTCGGAATTGGAGTTTCAGAACTAGCTATTATAAGTGAGTAGTTTCTTTCTATAAATAAGTTTGCTAAGTCTGGTGAAATATAACCATAGTAAACTACAGCATATCTATTCCCTATCGGAACCGACAAGGTTTCAGGTAAGACAAACTTTATGAAACTTAAAAAAGAAACAAATAGCAAAAAAACAGCTACTAAACGCGACATAGCCCTAGATCTTTTTTTATTTTTTATCATCGCTGTAGCGTAGGTATTTCTGTATTAAGATAATTAATAAATTTTGCTAGTTTTCAACTTTGTCTTTATTTAAGAAAAACTATGAAAAGAGCTATTAATAATGCAAAAATAAAGGAAATTAAGAAGTTGAGTGTTGCAGCTTTATACTCTTTACTTAAGCTTGAAGTGATTCTGCTCATTTTATCGCCCTCATATGAGTAATTAGTAATACCGGAAGCAGTAAAGTGCATTCTTACTTCGTTTAGTCCTTTTCTCAAGTTAAGGTTAACAACTGAAATTCCTTTAGGGACTTTGTAACAAGTCTTACTTAGAATTTGGTTATTTAAGTAAACGTCTAGTAAAGTTCTGTTACTGAAAAATATGCGGATAGAAGTATTAGCAGCATCATTACTCCAAAGTATGGCATACAACTCTGTTGAATTTGGGAAATATGAAATACTCTTTATGTTTGCAAATCCTGTGATCTCAATAACTGTTGGGCAAGAAGATTTAAAAGGTATAATGTAGATAAGCTTTGAGGTAAATTTATCCAGATCGATAGAAAGTGTAGGTTCACGCAATATAAACGCACTGGTTGAGCTAGGATCAAATACAACATAAGGAGGTAATGAATTTACTAAGCTCGTTAAACTGATCGAAAGTCTTCTTGCATTGTTTTCATAATTTATAAATAGAAGACCATAAATGGTTTCATAATCAGATAAGTGCTTTATAGCAACAGAGATAGTCGGAGGTACCTCAAACCATGAAGATTCAACGGGAGTTGCTGCAGAGTCCCAAACTATGTAATCCTTTAGCAATGTCAAGTTTGCCCTAGAATAAGGGTCGCCATAATAAATGACTGTAGAATTAGTTTGAATGGCATTCCAAACATTACTTAACAAATTTTTGTATTGGCCAGTTATTAATGCGTCGGGATCAGGCGCGATTATTGGTTCTAGCCAAAAAGAGGTTTTTAAAACAGAATCGATTACGCCTCCCAAGTACGATAGATCTGAGCTACCGTAAGTTACATCCCAAGATACTCTAGAAGAGATCAAACTTGGAAATTTTGTAAGAGAAGGAATTTCTAGAGCACCCTTAAGAAAAATAGCTAAGTTATATTTTTCGGCGAGTTCGTTTATGACTTCTAAGAATCTATTAAAAACGAACACTGAAGTTATATTTTTTTCTGGCGAAGAAAGACTAACTGTGGGAGCTATGAATTGAAGAGTAGCTAAATCAAAGGTTAATCCATCTATCCCGATTGACTTATAAAACGAGAATAGGTTCTCCAAGTAAGCCTTTCCTTCTTTGCTTGAAATGTTTAGGTATGCATGTTGATTTTCAATAAAAACATCACCGTTCTGCATTAAAAACATATTAGGTTTTTCTTTTATAAGATAAGAATCATAATCATAACATGTAAATGCGACCCAAATAATAATACGTAAGTTATTCTTATGAGCTTCAGAAATTACTCTCGATAGGTTTCCAAATGAACTTTTGGTCTGAATCCAATCAAAGGCTGCAGGATAAGACGTGTCTCTCCGTTCCCAACCATCGTCGATTATTATGTATTTATATCCATACTCAAGTAAGTTGTCTTTTATAAAAGATACTTCTTTTTCAAGGGAACTAGAAGTTATTTTGTCATAGTAGTAAGCCCAACTGATCCATCCTCTTAAAGCGGTATAATAGCTTAAGTTCGTTGAGTTATACGCTTTGTTGAAAGTTACTACATAATTACTGTAAGAAGTCAACAAAGTATTGAAGTTATTCCCAAACAAAAAAATTATTTTGTCAGAGTAAAAAGTATGATCTCCATCTATAAGTACCTTATCCGGCGAAAGTAAAGAATAAAATCCAAGTGTAGTAGGATTATTTTCAGAAGTATAAATAAAAGTAAACTTGCCTGTATTAGACGTTAAAGATGAAACAACAATATCTAAACTTGTTTCCTTTCTAGATAATCTGATTAGTACTGGAGAGTACATTTTATCTGTTAAACCATATTGGTAGTGTCCAGGAAGTACCCAATACTCTTTCGAAAGTATTTGAATTCTTTCTCTAAAAATAAATGTTTCGAAACTAGAGAGTGGAGAAACATCAGTTAAGTAAGCTCGATACTTAGGTCTTACGCTAATCCATGTTATTAAAACAGGAGCTTCATTCTTTATAGCAAGATAATGCTCTACTGTCGTGTTTTCTCCCAATAGTACAACTTTGAGAACATCGAAACCATTAAACCCAGCTAAGTTATGTTCAACAGTATAGTTGCTAAACTTTAAAGAAGGATAGAGATCTAACCCATTTACTTTTACGGCGACCCTGGAATTACGAAATAACAGTGTGTTAAAAACTGAAAGGTTGTACTTAAGTCTAGTTAAAGAGTATTCTATTCTTACATACGAATTCATAAAAACAAGGGTATCACTACTAGCATAAGAAACTAAAAATGGTAATCTAAAGGGGAAAGACTCAAGTATTAACAACAAAGATATAAAAGAGAAAAAAACTTTATTAAAAAATTTTTTATGTTTCAATTTCAAAATTGCTACCACTTTGCTTAAAGCATAAAAAAATCTACGTTAAAAAGGCAAGGCCCACGCTGCTTTCGATAAGAAAATGATACCAGCAGCAATCCCAACTATTAGACCCTCTCCTGCTGCAAAACCTGCAATTACTACAGCCTTGTAGCTGTTCCATCTTTCTCTTCCAAAGATGCGTTCAAGTACATACTTACTCAGTAACCCACCTACAAAGCTAGAAATCGCATAGGGAGGAATGGTCATGGTTCCAGTTACTAAACCAATAAAACTAAACGGAATCTTAACGTATTGCGACGCTAAAGTTCCTAAAGTGCCTATTATTAACATTAAGACAAAGGAAAAAATCAAAACCATTGGCTTGCCTAAGATTTGACGAGTATACCACATGCTATCTTGAATAGCTTGAATCGGCCAGGATATTAAAGTGTAAGGATAAACAGAAGAGGGAATTGGAGCAATCTGCCATAAAAATAAAACGTATATAAAGCTGAAGATATGATATAAAAATACTGTGATATAGTACGCTTTAAAGAAATCTCTTGGGTCGGTATTGGTAAGTTTTGCCGTTTTTATAGCCTCGACCCAAGATGGTGCGGAAGATCCAGGAATTACTGGACTTATTAACCAAGCATCTATTTTAGGATACCCTGAAATCAACACAGCAGATTGCCACATGTAAGGAATAGATACTGATGCCATTGCTTCACCTCTTGCTCTTACTGCAGCTACAGTAGATAAGAAGCCTACTCCAAAAATCCAAATTACTGTTAACCAAAAAGGAAAATCAGGAACTAGGTATTGAAATAATATAATTGAGGCTAAGGTTGCACCTACGTACATTAGTATTAACGTTCTGAAACTATAAAAGTACGCTTCTCTTGAAGATCCTTTCCTACTAGTTAGAGATCTGAAGGCACGTATGAAGGATTTATAACCTGTGAAAAACGTTGATATTGCAAGTGCTAACATGAAGCCTATTTGTGGAAAGGTCCAAACTCTGAGAACACTTCTCTGCCAAATTAGTTGTAAGCTCATTCCAGGTTTCCATTCGCTTACCCATTCTGGAAAAATGCTTTTAGATACGTTTAAGAAAAACCAATTTCCAAAAATCCAAACAACAATTGATCCGATAAGCATGTACGCTAACAAATCTAATGGTAGTAACATAGCCCCTAGGAATGATAGAGGGTCCGTAGCTATTCCAAACATAGCTCCAGGGAGGATCTTTTCAATACCATAGTATCCAGTTGTGAAGTCAATCCATGGAAATGGGATGAACTGAAGTTGTACGTTAAACAAACCAGAAGCAAGAGTAGGGATTCCGTACATAACTAACCCAATGACCATACTAACCACAGCTGAAGTTGAGAAAACATACATTTTGTCTCTTGGTCTTTCTGCAAGTGTGGATATTAATTGAGCATTTACTGAGGCGAACGGAAACGGTAAGTTTTCTTCTTCAAGAAAGATTTGAGCACTAATCATAGTTAGTGCGACTTCTTGAACTATCCAAAAAACACCATATTGAAGTATTGCTATAAGCATGGGAACCAACCATGGTAAACTTACAAACGATCTTACTTCAGGATTTAAGTTCTTCGGAACCCACCAAGATGGTAGGACTTCAGGGATTGGCTTCTTTGTAAAAGGATCTATAAAAGAATAAGTAATAAAAGACGTTGCATAATACTGTCTATAAACCCAGCTTATAAAAACTGGAGAACCAGCAGCTATTCCTGCCATCATATATATAACATAGAGTTCTTGCTCAGTTAGTTTAGAACCGAAAATAAGAGTAATTTCAGAAAAGAGTATAGCAGTTAAATAAACTGCTGCTCCAGAAATCCCAACTCCAGCAACAAGTGACAGATACAAGTTTATTGGAAGTAAAACAAGAGAAGAAAAAAGGATTGCTAAGACTGATCTCCAAGTAAGTCCAGATTTGAAAGAAGAACTACTATCTTTTTCATCCAAGTCTCAAATCACCTTCACGAATCATATTTAACTGATTTTATATACTTTTCTCTATCTTCAGGAGTAAGCGATCGCCAGAGTAGCATTTGTTTTCTTAACGAGTCTACAACGTTATAGTTTACCGATTCCCATGTGTCTCGTGGACCTGATAATTTTACAATTTTTATGTCAAAAGAAGTCCTAGCCTCCAATGTTTTTATAGCTACTTCAACCCTTTGAGTTACTCCAGATTCTAAAGGTTGCAAAGCCATGTTACAAGATAATACGTAAGATTCTTTGTTCAAATCAACGCTAACCACAATAAATGGTTCGGGGGTCTCCATTTTATGCGCCTCTAGGTATTCTTTTAGGTAGTTTAATACACCGATAGCTTCAGGTAGATCCTTCGTAGAGAATGGAAGTGGTATATACCATTCATCACCCTTTGGTTTGGTAGGTAACTTCCATCGTCTTTCTAGAGAAGGTGTTACCAATTTTGAAGCCATCCACGAAGGATAAACAGCAGACAAAATTGTTGACACCAGTGCCGTAGCTACAGCAAGAGCAGTAGGGAGAGAAGATGTGTTAACTATAAAGTCAGATGGTAAAATCCCAAAATTTAAAAGCATTATGTTCGCAATTATTCCAATAATGTATCCTATTGCACCAGCAGATAGAGCATATATTAGTGACTCTGAGATAAATATAATGCTTATTTGGAATGGGTCGATTCCAACCGCACTATACGTCTTTATTTCGCTAACTCTTTCCATTACACCTCCTATTAACGTACTAAGTATAGTTAGTGCTCCAATAGCTAAAGGTATAGTCATCGTAGACCATCCCTGTAGCGAAAGTCCTAATGCCAGTACTGGCATTTTTACCACACTACCATCAGAGGAGTATATCATCTGTTTACTTATGGTATACGATAATAAGTCGGTTAGGCTAGATCTTTCAGTATCATTGTCAATTCTAATTGCAACACTTGAAATATAACCGCCAAGTTTAATGGCTAAATCACTTGGAACTATTATGATTTGATCTCCAGACAAGTAATTAACAGTTAAGCCTTGACTTACTACAGGTCCTATTAGTATTCTTTGTATCCCTGATGGATCAACAGGAGAAAAAGTATAGCCGTCCAAATCTTTTAGTTTATTAAATTCAGAAGAATTATAAATGCCTTTAACCTTTAGTGTGTAATAACCTAATTTTATAAAATCACCTACAGAGACATTAAGATTTTTAGCAGCAACGTATGGTAGGATAACGCTATAGTAATCAGTTGTGTTAAAGAAAGAACCACTCATAAGGAATCTTGTAAAGTTACTAATTTTACTTTCTTCACTACTTAATCCAAGTACTGATCTTATCATAAATGAACGATCATCTTTTTGTATGAATGTAAAAACCTCTTTCCCATTTACGCTCTGGGGATAAACCCAGACCCTTAGAGAAACTATCGCATCAGGATAACTTGTCTTGATCCAGTTAGCAAACTCTTGAGAGATAATATTAGAAGGTGTACCTTGAGGATCACCTTTAACTAATATGCCACGGTAAGCGGGGAATGACTTCGAAGGCGTAGAATAAGCTATCCTTGGAGCCGCGTAAGAAGAAGTTAAAGCAAGCATCGCGAAAGTTATAGTTGTAACAGAAAACATAACAAGAAAAGTTCTAAACTTACGCTTTCTTAAGTTTTGCGACCCATAAGTGAATGCTACTTGAAGTAAAGAACTACTGGGTTTTTCAATGAAGTGTTTCCCCATTGTCCTTTCTATGTATTCCTTGGCAAGGCCTCTAATGTCGTTAAAGAATATAATAAGTGTGAAAAGAAGCAAAATTAGTATTGAAACAGCAAGAGGTAGCATAGCGAAACTCATGACAATCTTTGAAGCAGGATTTACAAAATAAAAAGCTGAAAACTGTATTACCATAATTGCACTAACAGAAATTATTCTTTTAAAACCATACGTATTTAGGAACAGTCTCTCAAGAAAGATTGAAGATACTATAAATAAAGCCATAAAGAAGAAATCAACATTTAGAACATCGCTAAATATGGACATTGTGTTCTTGTAGGCATGAAAGGCACAGTTCCAACCAATGAGAGCATTGGAGTAAACACTTGAAAAATTGTTCTTGCGCAAGTAATCTAATGAAGCATTGTAATATCCAGAACTCTTCTGTAAATACATTTCAGAATAAACGTTTCTGATGTAGGAATCTTTTAATTTTTGATATCTGTTTTTGGCTAAGCTAAAAGTATCTAAGAATAACTTAACTATCGTGAAGTTTAAAGTTAGTTGCTCTCCCGCAGGGGGAGCACGATAACCAAAACCTTCAGGATACGCTGCAGAAGAATTTGTTAGTGTACCTACGATTTCTAAAGAAGGTCCTAGCCGGTATAAAAGAATAACTTTCTGATTTGGCTGAACGAATGCCATTCCAAGTTTTTCAAAAGGCACTAAATATGTTCCCCAAAATATTGGTTCACTTAGGGTAGCAAAGTCTATTACTGCTATTTGAGATGGCTCAGAATACCATGCAGATACAGAGCCAATGTTAGTACTTCTAAACCTTGGGTCAAGAAATGTTTTAGGGGTCATTTGGAGTGGATCTATTAGATCGAATAACACTATAGATGAACACTTGAAGATAGAAATTGTTAACAAGAAAGGAGATCTATCTATAACTCTCATACTTATAAACTGTCGTCCGTACTGGCCTAAGTCAGGAGCATAGTCGATCATTCCCGTATCATTACTAATATGAAAACCGAGGAATTCCCATTGATCAGTTCGGCCATATCCATGACCATATCCATATCCGCTAATTCCATGCATAACAAAAGATCCATTATCGTCAGAAATCGTTATTACTACCGTAAATGGATACTCTGAAGAGTATACTCCTTGCCTTCTTGCAACTACAATACTTTTTGGTACAGAGAAAAACCAGCCTTTGGCAATATTGTACTCTACTACTGACCCCTGTACAGTCATAAAGCCTGCAATATCTGATCCTGCAGCTGAGAAAAGAAATCTCATAGGCTGAAAGACAACGTCAATTTTTTCTTCGTTTATGAGTTGGTAGACTATTCCATTTAATAAAGAAAGTTGTGGCCAGAGATTTTCAAAGTTTACCTTAGTATGGGGAAGTCCCCATGTTTTTCTAGATGATGCAGTCCTCATAGAAAAAGAAACGCCATGAGCTATAGCCCAAGGTTCACTATCTAAAATATAAGGACGATCTAAAGTTGTCCACCAACCATAATCACCTTGAAATCCATTTTCTATTGAAAAAGTTTCGTTAGTAGCAAGCTCAATGTTGGGGATATACTTATTAAAGATTTGAGGTACTAGCCACTTTGTCCACCTAGCAATAAGAGAACTACTGCCAAAATCGTACATAAAGCCTCTGTAAAGAAATGAAATTGTTTTTGAGTCTGTTGAAAAGTCAAAATCCAAAAGTATTAAAGGCTTAGTTTTCTGAATAATAGTGTTATTGCTGAAAAGTAGCCAATCAGTAAACTCGCGTGCACCAGCTATTGCTTCCCAATGTCCTGATAGTATAGCAAAAATTAAAGTCCTTTTTTGAGGATGCGAATTATAATACTTAATAAGTTCTAGTACAGATGCTACGTTACTAGCTTCATCTTCATTATGCGCCAACGCAGGAGTTATACTCCATGTATCATAATGGGTTGTAACGACTATTGCTTCTTCTGGAACTTCTGTTCCAGGTATTGTAACGATGATGTTATGTGATATAGAATTCACTAGCTTCATATTCACATAAATGGAGCCTGTGGAGTTTTTGTTTTCGCTAAGCACTTGTTTAAGCATAAGACCATCTTCGTATGTTATCGCTATTCTGGGAAAGTAAAATGGAGTTAAAGAGAACTTTTTTATTGCTTCATCAAAAGAATCTATAGATCCTTGATTTTGTGCAGGTGGTAAGATAAAAATAACTCCTTTAGCTCCTAAGTTTGCTACTTGAATCCAGTTATCGGCTGAATCAAACTCAAGTACTATAATAGAGTCTTTTACTTCTTTTCCATCGAGTTCTTTAAGCGTACCATGACCACCATAAATTAGTCTACCAGAGATTGGAGACTTAGTCTCCGAAGTTTGAAACAGATTTGGCCAAATTGCGAACCCTTCTATTACCTTGCCGTTCACAATTAACTTAGAACCAAAATCTATTGGTGTGGCAAGAGTGAAATTTTGGACGTATAAGTTTTCTTGAGGTACACCGAAACTTAGAATCCTATTAGTTAAATAGTTTGTCAGACTTTCAAACGTAGGATACCCACTAACTCTCGAACTAAATTCTAACGAAATTTTCATAGTAGTGTCTATGATAGAACTTTTATTAATTGCATTTACAATAGTAGCAATTTTATCAGAAGAAGATTGAGCTGAAGAGAAGCTCTGCCCATAAACGAAGGTAGATACCGAATTAGAAGTAAAAACAATAGAAAGCAGAATTACTGAAAACGAAATGAAAGACAACATGAACTTTGCTTTTCTTAGGAAAGGTACTTTCATTCCTATTTTCACTATTTTCATCTCGTTCAGCGTCAATAAAGCTTTTAGTTATATAAAGTTTTCCTTTAGAATACCTAAAAGTTTAAATACTTGTGATTTTTAAATATTTTTCGGTGAAAAAAATGAGTGAAAAAGAAGCAGTAACGAAACCAGGAATAAAAACTTGGATAATAGTACTAGCTTTGATCTTCCCTCCAATATTCTTCTTTCTAAATATGCCACTCCACTCGATGACACAGTGGTGGGTTTGGCCAGCATGGTTTCCTGTGTGTTACTTTTGGTTTCTATTACTCTTCCATTACTTAGGTAAGATAAGTCCAAAACTGAAATTAGGGCCAACAGAAGTAGTTCTGATATTAACAATATTTTACTTGGTCTCTGGAAAGGAATACTTGTACGAAGGAATTCACAACTGGACTGAGTTTCCATTGTGGACTTTTAATTCTGGACTATTCTACTATGGAGCATACAATCCTACTTCTTCAGACGTTTTCTGGTCAAAGGTTCCTAGTTTCTTGCTTCCAACTCATACTGCTCTGAAGGCATTTTACGAAGGAGGACTCTTCGACCTAGGTGCATGGCTTGCTCCTGCATTGTTCTGGACGCTGTGGTCAATAGCGGTTTTTGCAGGAGGAATGTTCTGGGCCTACATTCTTAGGAAGCCTTTAGTAGAAGTTGAAAGAGTTCCGTTTCCATTCGCTGCACCTGCTGCTTATATGATAAAATACTATTACGAAGGAGAAGAAAAAGGTGGATTAACTGCAAGAACTTTGTTTAATCTTAAAACAAAAACTGGAAAGATTTTATGGTTAGGTTTCATAGTAGGGTTCATCATGCTAGTGCCTGCATCATTTCAAGCATTTCTGCCAATACCGTTGCCAACTTACCTTCAAGTTCTACCAATTGATCAGTGGTTTATGCCAATAGTTGAAAAGATTCTTCCTGGTGCTTACGTTGGTGGTTGGTTCCCTCCAATCGATATTCTAATTTTACTCCTAGTACCAACAGACATACTATTAACTGGCACTTTATACTACATCATTTTTGGAATAATCTACCCAGTGATTGGAGTTGCTGCCGGTATACTGCCATGGTCTCCAGGATATGGTGTTACCGCATATGCTACCTACGTAGGTCCATGGAACTCCGGATGGTTTGGAATGGTTGGAATAAGCGTAGGACTAGGAATTTGGGTAGTTTGGAACTACAGAAGCCATTTTGCCAAAGTTCTAAGCTCTTTAACTTCTAAAGAAAAATTGGAAGACGAGGGAATGCCATACTCTTGGATTGCGATTGGAAGTGTAGCAACTTTTGTGCTTTTACTTGTACTTTGGATTGCAGCTGGAGGGAATCCAATACTAGGTTTAATCGGAATTATTTTCTACATAGTTTTTCTCTATGGCTGGGTCTACGAATCAGCAACAGGATACCCAGGTTCTGTTACCAACACACCTTATGGAATACCTGTCTTTTATACAATAGGTAATGCACTTGGACAATGGGGACCATGGCCAGATCAAAGATCTTTTATGGATGTTGCACTCTTCTGGACTTTAGGAGGTCCAGGAAGTAGGCAATCTGCATTCCAGATGCACTCTCAATTCTTACTCTATGGTGTTGGAAGAGAAAATAAGGTTAGAGCAAGAGACATTTTAATAGTTTCAGTAATAACTATGATTTCAATAGCATTTACTGTTCAGTTCTTAACTCCATGGTGGTACACAGTATTTGGTGGAAAGAACAACTTAGGAGCTGTTGATTACAACGTATGGAGTTTCGGAGACGCATGGAACTACTCGTATGGCACTCCAGCAAACATACCCTCTCAGCTTATGATCATACTTTATGTAATACTAGGAATAGTAACAACTTTTGTAATGTTCATACTAAGAGCGAGGTTTGCTTGGTTCCCATTACATCCAGTAGGCATAGCAATGGTTACTACATGGGGAATAGCCCATGGAGTTCTATTCACTACAGCATTCATAGTTAAGTATCTTTTCTTAAAGCTTGGAGGAAGTAGGTCCGTAGAAGAGATAGGAATCCCATTAGCAGTTGGCGCAACAATAGGAGCTGGAACAGCATATGGCCTTGCCTGTCTACTTGGATTCATAACTAGAGCGATACCTGTTTTCCTTACTCACTTGTAAAGCTGAAATATAAAGGAAGCTATTAGAATTTTTTTATTTTTTAACATATTTTTTGGTAAGTCTAGCTATAAGAAAAATAAAAAAAGAATCCTTTTACTTTGACCTTTTTAGTATTCTATTAGAGGCAAGTTAATCAGTTTTCCTTCTTTTGAACTTTTTTCTGCAGCTACGGCAGCTTCCATTGCTTTTAGTCCATCAAGAGGTGAGGCAAAAGTTGGCTTGTTGTCTAGAATGCTATTTACAAAGTCTTTCATTTCTTTTTCATACATAACAATAGGATCTTCTTTTATGGTTACTTCTCTCGAACTTTCGTTTCTACTACTAACTTCCATCGAACCGAGAACATACCCTCTTACGCTAACTGTTCCTTCTTTACCAACTATCCCCCAGCTCTCATAAGTATGAGTTGCTGTCCAACTTTGCAGTACGCTTGAGAATGCACCATTATTGTGAGTAAATATTATGTAAGCATTATCCTCTATGCTTATGCCTTTTCTCTCTGTTTTATACTTAGCAAGAGCGGAAGTTATATCACCAGCAAACCATATGAATGAGTCTATCATGTGAATTGTATTTTCAACAACCATCCCTCCACTTTTATTTTTATCAACAAGCCACCCTACTGGAGGTAGAACTCCTATTGCTGTTCCTATTGCAACTCTCCACAATGCAACGGGTTCTCCTATTGTATTGTCTTCGATTAGCTTTTTTGCATACTTAAACATACCGTGATGCCTTAAACAAAATCCAACTGCAAACTTTACGTTACTTTTCTTCCATTGCTTGTATATTTCATGCGCGTCTTCCAAAGTAGCAGCCAATGGCTTTTCCAGAAATACGTGTTTATTTGATTTCATAGCTTCTACAGCTATTTCCTTGTGAGCATCTGGAGGTGTAGCTACAACTACAGCGTCAAGGTCCTTTAGTTCAAGGACGTCCTTATAGTCTGTAAAAAACTTACTTGCCTTAAACCTGCTAGCAGCTTGTTTTGCTCTTTCTTCTATTATGTCGCATGTAGCTATTAAATTAACTTGTTCTATTTTTACTAAGTTTGGTAGATGCGCGTAGTTAGCTATTCCACCACACCCAATTACAGCTACGTTTAGTTTCTTCATCTTAAGTCATAGTGAGAACAAGCGAACTATATAAGGTTTACTTCGGAATAGAATTAAAGAGTCATGTATGCTTATTAAAGTACACAACTACTAGCTATACGAATAGGAATTTCTTCATTTTAGACTTCTTTTATTTTTCTAATGTACTTTAAGTAATTCTCTTTCAATCTTTCCACGAGTTTTTCATCTGCTGTATACATATAGGTGTTTTTTATAATCGATAGAGCAATGTAAGAAGCATCATAGATTGTTATATTGTTTTTTAATGCAACCTCTATAGTTTTTTCAGCGTATTCACCCTTAAGAGAATACAAACTGAATGAATACGAGTCTAGAGCTTCTGAAATTTCTTTTAATTCGCTTTCGGAAAAAAGCTTCTTATAGTACAAAGCATTTAAAACTTCAAAGTTAATGATTTCAGGAGCTATGAGTTCTATTCCTCCTTCGACATACTTATCTCTAATCTTTATAGCTTTATCAGAGTTTTCTTCTTCAACAAACCACTTAACTACTACACTCGCATCAACTACTATCGGCATACTGTTCTTCCCTGTACTTTCGTATAATCTCTTCAGCCCTAGCTTCACCTTTACTTTTACGTCTTAGTTTTTCATTGATCAGAACGGCCTTTGCCAGGTTTTTTCTTCTTTCTTCTTGTACTTTCATCCTTATTGCGTTTCTGATAAAATCACTCCAATTAACTTTAATTTCTTTCATCATTTTCTTGGTTTCTTCGTCTATTCTTACCGTAATTACTGCCATACAAGTATTACAAGTGTGCTTGTATATAAACTTTTCCTTCTAAGTTTTGAGACTGTCAACTTAAGGCCACCCACGATGCTATCCATCTTTCTGAGACTCTTGGCTTGTAAGTAGGAAAGCAAACGTTGAACTGTCTTATCCTTCTCTTTAGTTCAGAGAACCACTGCTCAATTGAATTCCTTATCCCAAAGGTCTTCCTTCTATGTCTTATCTTAAGGAACTTCATTGGCCAATTGTACCATGGTCCTCTATCGGTGTAAACTGTAGGATTGTTCTTGCATACTTCTTTTAGTTTCTCTAGGAACTTTAAACATTCTCCTATTCCCCTTCCCCTAGTTACTTGTAGTGCTATAACTTCTCCACTCTTTACTTCTCTAGCTGCCCATAAGTAAGCTTTTTTCGTTAAATTAAAGATTATAGTTTCATCTGCAGCTATAAAACCTCTCTTCTTTATTTCAATGTTAAGGAGAAGCTCACCAGCTTCTAAATACCATTGCCTTATCGCTTCTCTACTTACTTTATAACCTAATCCTTCCAGGAATTCCTTTACCTGAGCTAAGCTTAATCCTAGAGTGTAAACTTTAACTCCAATTGCCTTTACAAAGGGGTCAACTCTTCTCCTAGGAAAGATTTTTCTATCACTGAACAAAGAGTATAGTTGGCCTATGCTTACCTTCAATGTTATCACCTAAGTATTGTTCGGGGGTAAGCATGGGCCTATAAGCCTTAAGTTGACAGTCTCCTGCTCTGTTAACTTAAGGTTTTTCTAGGCCAAGGATTACCTTTTCTTATGTTTGAAATAAACTTCAAGAGGAAGAGAACCAACCTTTCTTTAGTTCTCTATTCTCTTTACTTGGCAACTAAGTTATAGAAAAGCTTCAAACTAAGGTTTTGTTGAAAGAAGCTACGTGTTAATTAAAAAAACGACTTAACTTATTTAATTTTGTTTAACCAAGAGGAAGTTAATAAAAGATTAGAATGATGATACTCACTGAAGCTTAAGTTAACAGAGCCACTTATAGTTGAAGCAAGCTTTTTACATAGTTCACTTATTTTAGGCT
>Ga0080004_1173142_pt1 | contig 18612 bp, 19 predicted proteins | sample WasSprMetagenome_FD_69207 | JGI IMG/M metagenome (GOLD analysis project Ga0080004, IMG submission 69207) | Sulfidic aquatic microbial communities from Washburn Spring, Yellowstone National Park, USA - WS (SPADES assembly) (version 2) | ecosystem: Environmental > Aquatic > Thermal springs > Hot...
TCCTCCTCTGAGTATCCTCGCTGTAGTAGGCCGACTGTGAATAGGGGCCAGTTTGTCCACGCCATGCTGAGTGTTTGCTCCGGTGTTGTTTCGAAGCTATCTGGGGGCCAAAGGGATTCCCATGGTGTCCTCCTAGGCTGCTTCGGTATCTTTTCGTATTCTCGCGCTGCGTTTATGGAGGTGTATGCGATATCGGTGCCGATAGCTACATGGTCTACGCCGAATTTCTCCGCTACGTAATCTATATGGTCGAGCATACTCTTTATATCTCCGCCGAGGAATCTTGGTATGCAGCATATGCCTATGTAGCCTCCCCTCTTCGCTATAGCCTCTATCACATAGTCTGGTTTACAGCGGTAATGCTTATGGATCGAGTAGCAGGCTGTGTGGCTTGCGACTATAGGTTTTTCAGAGTATCTAGCTGCGTCGAGGCTTGTCTGCCATCCGCAATGGGATACATCTACTATCACCCCAACCCGGTTCATCTCCCTAACCACCCTCCTACCGAAGTCGCTTAGCCCACCGTCGGTTGGCTCACCGCATCCATCGCCGATCATGTTACGCCGGTTATAGGTTAGATGCATCATCCTTATACCAAGCTGGAAGAAGACTTCGATGTATCGTATCTCCTCCTCGACAGATATCCAATCCTGAGGGAGTGGAACCCCGTTAGCGCTTAAGTAGAGGCAGCGCCTACCCTGCCTCTTAGCAGCGACTATATCGTCAGGGGTAACAGCTTTCTGAACGAAGTCACGCATCATATCCGTAACGTAGGTGAAGTGAGCTAAACGCTTTATTAATTTACGTATATCCTGCCCCTCCTCACCCGCATTCTGCAAAATGCATGTTACCCCCGCAGCCTCCCAGGCAGATATAAACTCAATTCGCTCTACTGGATCACTTACACATCTCGTCATCTCCATATTCTCTATCATATCCCGGATCTCTATGTTAGAAGCGCCCTCCTCTATAGCTGCCTTCACTATATCGCCATCTATAGCTGAACGGGGAGCAAAGCCATATGCATCAATAACGATGGAGTTTGCGTGAATCTCTAAACCACGTTTTAGATCCCTCTGATTTGGCTTCAGAATCTTTAGAGCTACTTCCCATGCTTCCTTCATCTTCTCATTTACACTATGTTTCTTAACGAAATCCTCATAAACTTCCATAATATGCTCAACTCGCTTCAACGAAAATATTTTCAACATTTTGTGATTTAAAGTCTTCTGAGGTTGAAATTTGCTTGACTTAAAATGTTACGCCAAACAAAGCCGCATTCTATTGTTCTTCTTCAATGTCAATAATTATTTTTGCGAGAGCTTTCTTTTTTCCAATTCTATCTATGGCCTCCGATATTTTAGATAGTGGTAAACGCTCTGAGTAAAAGTGTTTAGGGTTAATTTTTCCACTTAGTATAAGGTGTATTATTTCATCATGAGCGCTTGGCTCATTAGTTGCTATTTTTACGATGCGTGGGTCGTTAGGTACTGGTCCTGTCGGTGGGACTTTAGGGGTTCCATACGCTACTGCCTTTCCATTAGACTTTAGTACTTTTAACGCCGCATTAAAAGCTAGCTGGTCACCCGTGCAATCAATTAGAAAGTCAACTCCTTCAGGCTCTATAGCATTCTTCACTTCAACTATAAAGTTTGTATAGTGGCTGTTAATTGCATAGTCTGCGCCCACGGCTTGACCGAGTTTAAGCCTTTCATCCCGATGACCTACTAGGATTACTGGGTTGGCACCATGAATTTTAGCGCACTGCACATATGTGAGGCCGACTGGTCCATCACCTATCACCAGCACGCTTGATCCAGCAGATATACCTAAAGCATCAACCCAACTCATAATTTCCCGCAAGTTTATCACGATAACGGCGTCTGCAGGATCCATTTTGGATGGAACTTTTTGATGTAAAAAAGCATAAGGATTAATTGATGATTTATCGACTCCGTTAGCGGTCATGGCTTTAACGTCTGTCACTAAACCGTACTCTGCGAAGCCACCCCAACCGGAGTAGTAGCCGTTTAGCTTCTCACCCGGGTAAACAGCTGTTGGCCTAAGGATGAGATCACCAATCTCAAAATTTTTAACTTTAGACCCTAAAGATGTGATGCGACCAACACTTTCGTGTCCAAGAATGCATGGATAATTCATCTTCCACGGAAGATTCCCGTGAACAATACGGTAATCCGTGCTATTACATGTTGCACCACATACTATTTTAACTAAAGCCTGATACTTATTGGGTTTTGGGATTGGCACATCTTCGGTAACTACTTCCCCAATATTTCTGACAACAGCAGCTCGCATAATCTCTTCATCATCCTTTTAATTTGACCACTTCAATACAATACTAAGTACTTCCTCCGGATGTTTAAGCATTAACTCGTAGGCTTTAGGCGCATCCTCCGCATTAAATTGCTGAGTTATTAACGGTTTAAGTTTAAGTTTTCGTTGAGCTATAAATTCCAGCATCTTATCTATCCCCTCACAATCGGTTGGATTAAAGAACGTTATCTGCTTTACATGTGGAAGGAAAAGGTCTATACATGTTAGTCCAGGGTAATATCCTTGGAGGCAGTATCTGCCATTATGTCGAATCCAGCTAAAAGACGCGTTTATAATGTCGGCATTCGCGGAAGTATCAATTATCACGTCAGCTCCCTCCTCTTTCTCTTTCCTCACATAGCTTTCAACGTCATCTTTGAGCGGATTTAAAGCTACGTCAGCACTGTAAAGCTCTGCAATCTTTCTTCTCTTTTCTAAAACTTCTAGAGCGATAACTCTCGCCCCTAAGATTCGAGCTAATTGAGCAGTCATCTGCCCAATTAAACCCATACCAATCACTATTACCAAATCACCCTCATATATCTTTGTTAGCTGAATGCCATGCCAGGAAACTGCTGGCATTACTGCTAAAGAGGCTTCTGCAGGATCTACACCTTCAGGGACTTTTAACACCTGCGCAGCGTCAACTACAGCATAACTTACATGTCCAGCCCACATTGGACGTATATTCCCTAAAATACGGGAATGTCTAGCGAATACAATGTCTCCTTTATGTAGAGATGTGACATTTGAGCCGGTTTTCTCTATAATACCGCAAAACTGGTAGCCTGAAACAAGAGGGTATGAGACTCCTTTATACTTATTTGTCAAGATCCACCGTTCCGTACCTATGCTTACCCCTGAATATAATATTCTAATGATGACATCATTTGGAGTGGGTTCCGGAACTTCTACCTCTAAAACTTCAACGTGTTCGGGGGCTGTAAACACTACACCTTTCGCCCTCAAGTTAACCACCATTTTTATTTCTTAACTCCTTCCATAAGCGTTATTTTAACCTTGGCTTTTTGAGATAGGTTTGGTGCTGTTTTACAATTGAAGCTCACTTGATTAACTCCCTTCTCGATTATTGGGATTTCACCCTCTACCTCAACATTTCTTAACGTGAAGCCGTTAGCGGAGCATAATTTACAAACACCTTCTTCAGGCTTAAACATCAAGTACTGGTCTGGTTGTAATTCTGTACGGAAAATTAAGGTTTTTCCATTAATTGTTATACTTGGATCCCTTAAGGGAAGCGCTTTCTCTTTTAATGCTTTCACATTACTTACGTATAGCGTAACTGTATTGTTGGGGGGAATCCTCATCAATCTGAGAATCACAGCTTTAACTTTCGAGTAGTCGAAGACGTGCGCGGCTAGACTATAATAGTCCTCTGTGTATTTAAAGAGTTCGAAAACCCGTTCCCCCTCAGGTTCAGGTATTTCAAAGTATCTCCACCCATTGAAATCTATAGTAGCATAGTGGTCACATACAGGTTCTATTCCACCTGTGCTTTTCAATTGAACATTTAAGATTTCACCTTTACCATCTCCGTGAACCCAGAAGCCAACCCCTCTATTACTGGATAGATTTAAGCTAACCTTTCTCTCAAATTGACACCATCCGCAATCATCCTTTAGAGAACTTTCAACAACGATTCTGCCGCTTACATCTCCGACTTTAACATTTTCCGTTGATGTATCTATCCGACATTTCACGCCCTCACTTGATAAAACTGTGAATTGCTCCACTTCTTTAAAGTCTACTAGAGATATGTTTTCAGGTTCATCGTAATCTGCCAATAATGGTAATGCTCTTATCCTCAATTCAAGCGATGGCCTTTCGAATTCATTGAAAATAAACCATTTATTATCAACTCCATTGATACCCCGTACGTAATGTTCAAAGTGTTTTACGGAACGGATAATCCATCTGTCATCGGAGACTTTAGTTAACCTAAATTCAGCTCCAGGTTCACGCAACCTTCTTTTCTCATCTTCCGAGAAAATGTTTCTAAGCCTTAATTCCTCGTAGCTTTTGGTTATATATAACATTTCCGGCGTCCAACCGTTTTCTTTTAAATCCCGAAGAGTTGTTTCTATTGAGAGAGGTGAATCATAACCTACACATTTGTTACAAAGATACTCGATTTCGTCTGGCTGAGTAGCTTGATAGTAAGGAGTTTTAGCATATATGCCGAACCAGCCGAATTCAGCAGGCATTAGATTTGCCTGAACCTTTAATACGCCTGGAATTTTAACTTTATCTATGTGTCCTTTAACACCCCTGTATACTCGATCTGTTTGAGCATCCCTTGAATATATATGCCAGTTGAAATGATCTATCTGTTCATCCGTAGGCTTTAACATAGTGCCTTGCCCGCGGTAAATGCTAACCGTATAACTTGCCCCCTGCATTAAAACTTCCCTCTTAAATTTACTGAAGAAGGCAAGTTGAACCTTTGGTATATAATACCACCATGCTCCTTGAGCGGAGGCAGCTTCAGCCCCATCGAAGTACACCATGTCAAATTCGCAGTTATTTACAATATCTGCTATGCGCTGAGCGATTTCATCGAGAAGGGAGCTTTCGGCATCAGCAATGTAAAACCCGAACATCTCGGCTAAGTGGTGTATGGTAGCTCCCTTCTCGTGCTTTGCTGGCTTAGTACCTCTAGCTCCTCTAACGCATCCTGTGAAACCGTAAGGAGGCTGCAGAGAAACACCACTATAAGTAATTATTTCATCGTCTATTTGAATATCATTTCCGCCAGCAACATAGTAGAGTTGGGGTTTTGTAGGAACACCTTTAGGAGGCTCAGCTGTCGGGATGAAAGTGCTAGACTCATTTATTGAATGAGCTAACGTGAATGAACAGTCTTTCAATAATCGTTTGTCTGGGGTAGGCGTCACGTATGGGTCGTTCTTACTGATGCATGTCGTCAAAAAGTGGAGGCCAACCTTTAATCCAGCATCGTGCATTTTCTTAACGACTCTTTTAATGCTTTCTAAGCCGCCTGGATAGTTTTTTAAGTTTATCGGGTAGCTCCCACAACTCGTAGACCATGAGGAATTATACATCATAACGTAGCTGAAGCCACCCATCTTAGCATACTTTATAACCTCATCCACGTTCTGCTCGGTAACATCGATGAATAAATAAGATTTTTTAACTTCAGGAGATATTTTATCCCAAACCCCAGCCAAGGTTGGGCTTGGCAATCCCTCCCTCAACTGAATTCTTCTAATCGTCTCTTTCACAATGCTAAATGGTACTCCAACAATCGCTATACGGCTTCCTAAAAGTCCATATTTCGGGTAACATTTAGCTATCAATATAGCTTTTTCATCTGAGGCACCGAAAGATCGTACTTGAAGGTTTAAAGAAAGTATGCATGCAGCAAAATCGTTATTCCATCCTATATTCAGCAATCTACCAACGTTTTCCCTGATGTTTAGGGGAATCCTACATAACGTTAATTCATCGATGTTCTGATCGCTTATTGAAGATAATTCAAAAGTTATATAATCTTCAAGCATTTCAACCTTTAAGGAGCAATCAATCTTCACGTGATCAAAGAATATTTTCAGCTCATCCTTCCTCATTTTTACTGAAGAAGGATTATATTTCTTACCATCCTTCACGATTTCCATAAACGGTAAGAGGCCGGAGGCTTCAACATCTAAATAGTTTCGTCCAGTTATTTTATCTATGAAAAGATTGGAGAAACCTATTTCGTTAATTACCCACTTTAAATACTTATTTTCTAAAACAACTTCCAAATTACTTCACCATTAAAATAATATATCAATTCAGTTGATGATAGAATTTAACTTTTAAATTTAGTAATCCCCCATTATTTCTTCAATTTTGATTTTATCGAGTCCCAATTGTCCGCCAACTCTCGAGCTTCCATAAATATTGCATCCATAGACTTCAAATAATCAATTAATCTTTCAAGCTGCGCTAACGCATAATCTCCGCAGTTTTTAATCAAATATTCATCCGGCAGGACGCTACCTTCAGGGCTAACTCTGATCGGCCCCTTAGGTATTTTAATAAACTCCCATGGATGAAAGTAGAAGCATAAAACTACTGGAAGCCCTCTTTCCATCACATACTTCACGTGGTTTCTTACATGAATCATGAGCTTCTCAGCGCCCTCAGTCCTAAATTTTGGCCACTGATCTCTATCTCTACCATACTGATCCTCACTTTTAATTGACATGTCAGCAAAGTTTGGTATCTCTAGTATCTTCATATCGCCCTCTTTAGTCCAATCGTCTCTACTGGGATAGTATGGTGTGAGACGCTCTCCATAAAAATAAAGCGGGTATGAGGCGTCAACTTTATAGCCTAAATCTTCCAAACTTCGAATCATAATTGTGCTCCCCCAAAGTCTTGGTGCTCTAAATGAGACAACTTTATCTCCGAGAGCATTTTCAACAATCTCTGTAGCCTTCTTTAATCTAAAGGGTACTTCTTCTGGAAGGAGCGGTTTAACTCCAGGAATCGGGAAAAGTTCATCTCCAACAGTTTCATGGAATAATGAGTGACAGCCGACTTCATTCCCTTCTTCAGCTACATTCCTAACGATTTCCGGATATTTCTCAGCAGTCTCTCCAGTAAAGAAGAAAGTGGCTTTTACCTTTTTCCTAGATAATAACTGTAGTATTTTCGGCGTACCCTCTAAGACTCCTCTATAATATGGAGTCCAGCTTCCAATATCTGTCTCCATATCGAAGCCAAGGATAACAATAATTTTATCTTTCATTTTTTCGCCTTCAAAAATTAGTAAGCTCTAGAAGCTCCTCCCATCTAGTGCAGAATTTTTCAACCCCGCTTTTAGTCACTCTTACAGCGTCTTCCCACCTAAGCCCATACTCCTCCGTGTAGAGAAACGTATCTATTTGGAAAACCATATTCTCCCTAAGGAGATATTCTGATGTCAGCTCCATCCACGGCGGCTCCACCTCCATTAAACCTATGCCGTGACATGGACCATATAGAACGTTTTTAATAACGCCCTTTCCTTCAGCAGACTTAAGAAAGGCTTTTACAACTTCATTTGCCGCCACTCCCTCCCTCATAAAATCTTTCGTCTCTCTGTGAAGCTCAAGCCCTGCCTCCACGAGATTTCTCAGATCTCCGCTCATCTTTCCGAAAAATAAAGGTCTCCCTATGCTGGATGAATAACCCGCCACTCTCGCCCCTATATTCAATTGAATAAGCTCTTTCTCTTTAATCCTCTTATGCGTCGGCCTTGAAATAGCGTGCCTAGTATTCCTGCCGGAAAACACATATAATGGATGACCCTCATATTCGGCACCATTCTCATATATGGCCTCTTGAGCTATTCCAACTACCTGAAGCTCAGTCATTCCAGGCTTTATCCTCTCCAAAACCCTCTCTATAGCGACCTCAGCGACTCTTGAAGCTTCTTTAAGTAGTAGAACCTCATTTTCGCTCTTTATCATTCTCATATTTCTTAAGATATCATCAGCCCTCACTATTTCAGTTTCCGGTAACGCTTTTCTTAAACCCTCGTAAACGGGAAGCGGCATGATAGCGTAGCCTACAATACCAATCTTTCTTGGCTTACGTCCACAAAACGCTTCTTCAAAAACATCTTTAAAGCTATGCACTTTAATGCCTGGATATTCCGGTTCAGCAGACTCGCGATACTCAAGGAGCTTCATTATATTCTTGATTTTACTCCTATCTTTCGCGTAAGTCTCACTTTCTGGGCCTACCAATAATATTGGCTCACCATCTCTGGGAACAACAACTCCAGCAGACTCAAAAGCTGGCCAGTAATCGGACAAATATCTTACATTGGCGGGATCCGCCTCATTTGAGTGAACAACTATAGCATCTAACCCCCTAGAGTCTAATTCTTTCCGGACCCTCTTAATTCTCTCTTCAAACTCCCATGATGGAACCTCATTCACCATAAAAATCACCACGCCATACTAAATTTCTCCTTTTATTTTAAATATTTTTATTGGGCTGCTCAGTGATCCCGCTCTGGAGTGGCGGTGCTACCGTGAAGGAGTAGGCGGGAAGCGATAAGAACGAGCATTTAGGGACGAACAGTAAAATAGGAAACTCCACGCCATCTCTAGCGAGATAAGACCTAAAACTAGCGTTTTGACTAGGGTTGGAAAGAAGCCCATTTCTGGCTTCTTCTAGGGGAGGCTAAATACGCCCTTCCCGAAACCCTAGTGAACCGGCGCATAATAATAGTTTTTAAAATGGAGTAGAGATTTAATTAAATAGGCTGAAATATATCTTGCAGTTGGCTTATCCTCACCATACAAGACTTAGGCAGAAAACACCATCACTCAACATATCCATAAATGAGCAATGAAAATTCAACCGCAAAAATTATTTAAGAACATTATTGCATTTTTATGAATCTTGAGTTTTCTATTAGTTGCCTTAGGTTTTTTATGATGTTTTCAGCGTATTCAAGTGTTTTCTTGTGTAGCTGCATGTATACTTGCCTTGTTATTGGCGTCTGCCCATGTGCTAGTATTGACATGTTTCTCTTTGATAGCAGATCTTTCAGTTTTCTATCGTTTTTATAGCGTTGTCCCAGCGGATCCCCTAGTGAGTCTAGCAGCTCGTAGCTGCTGTTTAATGCAAGTTTTATTGTCTTCTGATCTCTCGGTATATTCCATTTTTGGAGCAGTTGAGGCGGGATCTTCTCTACTTCAGCGTTTGACGCGTCTATTCTATAGTCTCTTCTCAGTTTGTATTGGGCGATCAGCTCAATTGTCCTGTATAGCCTTGCCACTGCGTCATCATATTTTGATTCCTCAGCCCTTCTCTCAGCATTGTTTAGTAGGTCAGCTATGTAGTATGGTTCTGTTTCGCCTCCCTTTTTCATGGTGTTTATAAGCATTCCCAGGAACTGCTTATTTCGTACCAGATATGAGTGTTTAGGAATAGCTTTTGCAGGGGGAGAAATATAGATTGTTCTACTTTCCCCACATTAAAACATTAATGGAGAAAGGTTCCAATTTTCTCACCACTAAGCGCTGAAAGTATGTTCTCTGGATTGAATCCATTGACAACTATGGTTTTTATGCGCTTCTCTTTAAGTATGCGAATTGCTTCGGGATCAATTATTTGGTGTATGCCTGCCCTATGCTTATTTTCAGCTAATAGTCTCTCTAACTCATCAAATGAGATTTCATCCAGTTTTTCAGCATCTGAATATTTTCTCGGATCCTTAGTGTATATGCCATCTTGATCTGTTGCCTTAACGATTAAGCTTGCTCCAGCTTCTGAAGCTAGAAGCGCCGCTACAGCGTCTGTTGTCATCCCCGGTTTAACTCCGCCCATAACAACTACGCCCCTCTCAGCTAAAACCTTAACAGCATCCTCAATAGTTATCGGCACATTCTTCCACTTGTACCCGCCAATCTTCATCGCTAACATTTGAGCGAAAAGTCTTGAAACAGATATAGCTAACTCATCTTGCTCCCGCTCAGATAACCCGATTTCACGTGCCAAACCTATAAACTCCCTAGCCAAACTGCCGCCGCCAACAACAGCAGCAACCTCATATCCTCTAACTCTCAAATTCCATATTAAATCAGCATACTTACGGATTAATTCAGAATTTGGCGGCGAAGCTATAACCGAACCACCTATCCTTATAACCACCCTCATAGCCACCCCTCAAGTTACAGGCATCTTTACGCATTTATCAATATTTCATTCCAGAAAGAATTTAATTATATCGTGTTAAAAATTAATAGGATGGATAGATTATGCTTGAGATTATTTTTCTCGGAACTGGTGGCGGAAGATTTGCGACAATAACCCAGAAAAGGAGAACTGGAGGAATAAGAATAATCTCAGAGAAAATTAACATACATGTTGACCCTGGCCCGGGCGCGCTCATATATTCATTAGAGATGGGTTTAGACCCGCAGAAAGTTAAAGCTATATTTGTTTCGCACTCTCACCTTGATCATGTAAACGATGCTGAACCACTTATAGAAGCCATGAGTGAGGGAACAACTAAGAGGCGCGGTGTTTTAGTGGCTCCCCGCAGTGTCCTTAGAGGTAATGATGTATGCGAAAGCTCAATCTCCAAGTATCATCAGGCAATGCCTGAGAGGGTTATAGAGGTAACACCCGGCGACTCCTTTGAGGTTGACGGAGTAAACGTTACTGTCTGTAAAGCTGTTCACTCGGATCCAGACGCTGTCGGCTTCCGCTTTGAAACTAAAGATTTTGGCAGCTTTGCATACATGCCCGATTCAGAATACTTTAGCGATGTATCAAAATTTTATAGCAAATTAAGGCTTCTAATATTATCCGTTTTAAGGCCATCCGGTCAACCATGGAAAGGCCATATGACGACAGATGACGCCATAAAAATAATTGAGGAGACGCGTCCAGAAATGGTTTTAATAACCCATTTCGGAATGCAGATGATACTTAAGGGTCCTGAAAGAGAAGCTGAGTTAATAGAGGAGGAGACTGGTGTACCGACAAGAGCGGCTACGGATGGTATGCGCATTCTCTTAGGAAAAGATATAGTTATAAGTGGAAAAGTGAGGAGGGAAAAAGATTTAAGCAGCTTTCTAGGCTAGTTTTCCTCCCTCTTTAAAACAAAGATTTCTTCAGATATTCTTTTGGCTTCATCGCTTTCCGGCTTACCGAAAACTAGGAACCTGATTTTATGCATGGCTTTTAAGTCATCCTCAAGCGGCTTTAAATCTATTGGTGCATAAATAATGCCTTTAATCTCCTGATTTAAGGCTATATTGTTTTTCTTCTTATACTGCCATATTGCATTGTTAAATTCCATGAACTTCGGTAGCAGATTAATTATGCTATCTTTCCACTCATCCATTTCTTTCGGAAATTGCTGGACATGTATGCTTTCCTTCGAATATAATTCAAGCCAGATAGATTCAGTTATAAATGGACATATGGGAGCTAGAAGCTTCAGTATTGTCTTTAGGCACTCGTGAAGCGTATACCATGCACCCCGCTGAAGTCTCGGATCAAATAATCCGTCATGGTTATAGGCTCTAGGCTTAACAGCTTCAAGGTAATGGTCTGCAAATATGTTCCATGTGAATGTTCTTATAGCTGTGCCAACATGGAAGGCATTCATATCTTCATATCCCCTCCGGCACTCACCTATCAGCTCATTAAGTTTAGCTAGAATCATCCTGTCGAGTGGTGCAATCTCATAATTCTCGCTTACCTGCGGGAATGAAGATATGAATCGGGCAATATTCCATAGTTTAGTCAGGAACTTTGAAGTTCCGCGTATTCTTTCAAAGGAGCATCTTATATCGCCTCTAGTAATGTTTCCTTCAAGTGCAGACCATACTCTGAAGGCTTCGCTACCAAACATTTTTATGACATCCTGCGGGTCAATTACGTTTCCAGCGCTTTTACTCATCTTCCTACCCTGCTCATCAACAACATGCATGTGTATCCAAACATTTCTGAATGGCTCTTTACCGAAGAGCAGAAATGACTTTAAGATAGTGAAGTATAGCCAGTTTCTAACAATCTCTTTCCCTTGAGGTCTAAGCGAGCATGGAAAATTCTTTCTAAAGAACTCTTTATTCCATAAGTAGCCAAGTATGTAAACTTCAGAGGTTGCCGAGTCAAACCATGTGTCAAATGTTCGCTCCTCACCACGGAACTTTTTCCCGCCACATTTGGGGCATTCATTGATTGGCGGAGGCTCCCTCCAGGGCTGATAATATTTTCCGGGTTCAGGCACATAAATATAGCCGCAGCTTTCACAATACCATAACGGTATTTCGGTTCCATAGTATCTACGTCTGGAAATAACCCAATCTATATCTATCGAATTAATCCAATCGATGAGTATTTGCTTGCTTTCGGGGGCAAAAAAGCGCATTTCATCAGCTAACTTAAGAATCTCCTTTTTAAATTCAACCTGCCTTAAATAAAACTCCTTCATTGGAACAAACTCTATTGGATTTTTAGATCTCCAACATATTGGTCTACGTTGAATTATCTTCTCCTGCTTAATTAGCAAACCCTCCACTTTAAGATCCTCTATTATGCGTTTCCTCGCATCCTCAACCTTCAATCCAACATATTTTCCAGCATTCTTATTCATCATTCCTTTCTCATCTATGGCGAATATGGGCTTTAAATTAAGTTCCCTTAGAATTCTAACATCGCTGTAGTCGCCGAAGCTGCATATCATAACTAAGCCGGATCCGAACTCCTGCTTAGCGTATGGATGTGGCATAATCTCAACTATGCGCCCATATATTGGGACAATAGCATGTTTCCCCTTAAGATGCTGGTAGCGTTTATCGGATGGATTAAAGAGGACTATGAGGCATGAGCATAACAGTTCAGGTCTAGTTGTAGCTATAACTATGTCTTCACCAGTCTCCTGAACCTTAAATTTTATGTAGTTTAGTAGGGTTTCCTCCTCCTCATATTCGACTTCAGCATCCGATATTGTTGTGCGGCAGACTGGACAGTAATTCGTGACCTTCTCATCCTCATAAATTAAACCTCTCTTCCAGAATTCTATAAATGTCTCCTGAGTTAATCGCCTATATTCCGGATCATCAGTTTCATATCTGCCGCCAATCTTATACTCTAGATCCCAAGAATTGCAGCTTAAACCTAAGCGCTTAAATGTATCTAACGATGTTTCACCACTCTCCTGAAGTATCTGCTTACATTTCGCTATAAACTCTTCTCTAGGTGTTTCATGCATAACTATGCCAAACGTCTTCTCTGCCTGAACCTCTATTGGCAAACCGTTTTTATCTAAGCCAATCGGAAAGAGCACATTATATCCCATCATACGCTTGTATCTGGCGAAAATATCCATCCAAACATATGTATACGCCTGCCCTATGTGAATTGGAGTATTCACGTATGGAGGCGGCGTATCAATACTGAAAACTTCCTTTTCAGAGTTTTCATTAAACCTATAGATTCCCTCATCCTGCCATTTCCGGAATAAAAGAACCTCTTTAGCCGGATCCCAAGTCTTATCCTTTATTTTCGGCCTAAAATCTAGTTTTTCCTCCATAAAATATCACCATAATAATTATACGTTTTGTTTTTAAATTCACTCCGAAGGTCATCTCCAGACTGTTTTTATCATGATCTAATGTACTTGGTGTAGGGTTCTGAGCTATGTAGTCTTTGATTGACTTACATAGCTCTTGGGATTCATCAGCCTAGGGCTCCTCCAGGGTTCATTGGAGCCCTCATCAGCCTCCTCCCCAGTCAGGGCGAACCCTCCCACAACCTTATCGAACCATTCTGGGTCGTGGGGAAGTCCCTCCATCTGAAGGTAAAGGTTCAATAATGTTTATAAAGTTAAGCTGTTATATGAATGGCGGAGAGCGCTTGATGGAGTTTAGCGATCTTAAGGCTAAGATTCTTGCCCTACTTAGGGAGGATGAGGAGTTCCGCTATGCGGTAGCGGGTATGCTTGGGTTTGATGAAATACTGCGGAGGCTGGAGAAGCATGATGAGAAGTTTGAAGAGATATTGAGGAGGCTCGACAGGCATGAGGCTGAACTCCTCAAGCTTAGGGAGGATATGGTTGCCGGCTTCAGGAGGCATGATGAGGAGATCGCTAAGCTTAGAAGTGATATGGTTCAGGGTTTTAGGAGGCATGATGAGGAAATAGCGAAGCTTAGGGAGGACTTTAATAGGATGCTTGCCCTCATTGAGAGGATGGATTTGAGGCTTAGTAGGGTTGAGAGGACGTTGGAGAAGCTCACGATTGATATTGAGGATGAGGCGAGGTTTATTGTTAGGCATAAGCTTGCTGAGGCAGGCATAAATGTGGATTTAACATCCCTCACACTCCCAGATTTAGAGCTAAACATTTACGGAGCATCCAACAATATATGTGTCGTCGGCGAGGTAGCCGTCAGAGCTAACGCGAGACTTCTAAATGAGCTCCTAGAGAAGATTGAGAAGCTTAGGAAGAATTATCCGTGGATGGTTAGGGATAAGCTGATCCCAGTACTCTACGTCGCCCTGCCAATGGCAGACCTCATAAGCGAAGCCAGAAATAGGGGGATATGGCTCCTAAAAGCCACAGAAGAATTCTATAGGCCGAGCAGCCTCACACGTGAAAATTAACCTTAAGTTTCACATGCACATTTACCTTCGTTGAATCTACAACTGAATATTCGTATTCTATGTGTCTGAGAAGGCTGAATAGCCCCCTCAAAAACATCATCAATAATATCAATGCTTAACCTCCCAGTAATGAAGCGTAGATTTAGGGATTCTAACATCGAGGAGTTTGATGGATAAACCCTCAGCACACCTCAAACTCACCTTAAAAATCTCCTTCAAAACCAAAACCTCTACATAAAGCCTCAAGAGATCTCCCAAACCTCCTCCAACAAAACCTTGAATCTAAACCATAAGATTAAAGACGTAGTTTAAGGCAGCCGTCAAGAGCCTAACATTATAAACCCTAAAATCCCATCTACTAAAGCATAAAAAGAAATAAGCGGAGAACTAAAATAATAGTTGAACACGCCTGTTATAACCATAAATCGCATATATCATTGTAGTAATCTGCCGTCTTGTTGAATATTTCAGAACTCCATAAGCTTTCTGCATTCAAAGCAGAGGTCTGTGTCTTCATTTGTCCAGAATATTTTTCCGCAGCTTCTACATTTAACTTTTCTTAATAATCCCTTATCTTTTTGAGCTCTTTGTTTGAGGGTTATTCGCTGTGGGAAGGCTATGGCTTTCCTGGGGCATACATGTTCGCAAGCAATACATCCATAAACGCAGTTTTTGTGGATTAGCAACAATAGCCTTACCGTTAAGGATTTCGAAAACTTTATGCGGGCAGAACTCAACACATTTGGGGTTTTCAAAGCCGGCGCACCCATCACATTTATCTGGGAATATTGTTGGATACCAAGCGGCTTGCCTCTCCAAGCTTTCCACCGCACATATTAATGTGGAAAAACTGTAACTTTTTAAGTGCTCACAAAAAATAAAGAGCGCAGGCATTTTAAGATTTCTAGGATAGAACGGTTTTATTTAGAGTATTTCAGCCTTAAATCCTTAAGAATCTTTTTCAGTTCGTTCCTTGGTGGGAAACTTATTGCTCCGCTTGGGCACATTTTTGCGCATGTTTCGCATCCTACTACGCATCCATATGGATTTTTAACTACTGGACGCGGCGGGTTTCCCTCAACAGCGTAAACGTCATGCCCGTTAGCTGAATCAATTTTAACGCATGTGAGGCATCCAGTGCACTTCTCGTAATCTATCCTCGGATACCATGGTATTTCTCTTCTGGGAATCCCCATATAGCTTTCACTCATAAACTTGATTCCTCCTTAAAAGAGGCTGTTGCGTTAGCTTAAGTGGAGGCGTCAATTATTTTTCAAGAACCTTATTTACTGCCTCCTCAACCTTCCTCATTGCTTCCTCCGTCTCCATATTTCTTAGGTCTAATGAAATTAGCTGCCTATCTACATCAAGCCCCTTCGCCCTGAAGATTTCACCGAACAGTTTCCTCTGCATCTTCGGGTCGCATCCGCCAACAATATAAATAATGTTCTTGTCGCCTTCTTTCAGATAGTCTCTCCAGAACCTGTCTCCATCATCAACGCATAGCTGCGGGTGTACTATAGCATACTCAACATTCAGCTCGTTCCTAACAAAATTTATGAATTTCCAGAGGTTAAGCTTAGCGAAACCGGGGCATTCGCCGGTGCATATGCACATTATAAATCTTGGCAGGCTTCTTTCACTCATAAATCTCACCTTTACTGTTGGATTAAAAGTATTTCAATAATAGTTATATTTAAATATTGCTATATTCAAAATTTAAGATATGAGAGATTCAAATAAATATAAAGCCAAAGTATTCAGGGCTCTTGCTGACAGAGTAAGGCTTGACATTCTTGAATATTTACGTGGAGGCGAGAAGTGTGTTTGCGAAATTGTCTCTTACACGCGAATGCCTCAGCCAATAGTTTCTAGGCATTTAGCAATTTTAAGGAGCTGCGGACTCATAAGGTGTCGGAAGGATAAAAATAGGAGGTTTTATTCGGTTAGTGATCCAGCAATATTTAATATAATTGATTCGGTCACTCCAAACTTAGTGAATAATCTTTCTAGGGTAATTGTTGAAGAAATAGTTTAAGAGAGTGAAGCGAAGTATGAGCAGCAAAATTAATATTGCAATTACGGAGAAGGTTCCCTGCCTTCTTGAACCTAGGAAAATTCAGGTAACCGCTCAGGCAGATAGGCCGCTGGATGAAATAGTCCCCATCCTTTATTTGGCTATTCCGCATTCGCAGTATGCTAAGGCTTTTGGTTCGGTGACATTCACGCTTGAGGGTAAGCTTGTAACAGTTTACTCTTCAGGAAGAATTAATCTCGGCTGCGTTCTAAGGGAGGAGATAGCATTAAAGCTCCTAGATAAATTGAGGCTTCTCTTAGATAAAGCCCTTGAATACTATGAGAAGCATGGAAGCCCAGACCCCCAACTACTAGAGGCCAGACAGAGGCTTAATCCGCTTGAAATATATAGGCATCTGCCGAAAACGAACTGTAAGGAATGTGGAGAGCAGGGATGCTTCCCATTCGCCGTGAAGCTGGCAAATGGAGAGAGAACCCTGCAGGATTGCACCCAGCTCAAGCAACCAGAATATGGCGGTGAAAGAGCTTATCTTGAGAAGATTCTGCAGCCAATAAAATTAGAAATTAACTTTGAAAGATAACCGCTACACAGCATTTAAATTAAGCATTAAGTTAACGTTTAAATTGAAGAAGCCGAACTATAAAAGCGAACAACGCTTAATAGCGTAGTAAAAAAGTTGAGTGGAGGAAACGTTGACGTATCCTTGATGACAGCTGAGGAGATTCTAAAGTATGCTGAGGAGGAGTTTGAGAGAGCCATTAAAATGAGGGATATGTCGCTCTATAGGAGCTCCGTTGAGAAAGCATTCCTCAGCATGATAATCGCCGTAAACTCCCTCATTAACCGTAAGCTGGGGCTGACCTCCTCCCCGCCCTAAAGGATGAGGCTTTCAGTTGTAACACCTAAATCTCATAGTGAGCGGAGGTTTATGCTTAGGAAGATTGGGCGAGAAGACTTAAGAGTCCTCTACAGCGACGTAATGAAGACGCTACATGAGGAAGCGTTCTATGAAGGAATATGTAACCCGGAAGAAGTAGAATACGCTATCAAACAAGTTAGGGAAATGCTTGAAGAACTCAAAAAAATCTAGAAGCACCCTATAAAATGCTAAGTTAAACTGAATTCCGGCGGGAGAGGGCATCTCACTTTCAAGGTTCTCTAACTTCGACAAAGTTAAATTTCCATAAACTGTAATATTTTTGTCTAAAACATCGACTTAATTGGGGTCTATATTTGTCGCTTGAAGAAGCTGATATTATTAGAAGAAGGGCTGAAGGATTTTTGCGTAATGCTGAGAGGCTTATAAGTGAGGGCGAGTGGGATTTAGCGGTTTTCAATCTTGAGCAATATTGCCAGTTAATACTAAAATATAAGCTCCTAGTTGATAGGGGAAGTTATCTGAGATCACATTCGCTTAGAACGCTCATACGCATCTTAAGCCAAGATAAGCCTGAATTGGTAAGCCTTATCGAGGATACTGGTAAGCTCCATTATGTGGCCAGGCTTGAAGAAGCCTATATTGTTGCCAGATACCTGCCATACACATTCGAAGAGAAGGAGGTGAAGGATCTATATAGATTTGTCTTAGAGGTGTTTAAGCCTCTTGTCGAAAGAATATGAGAGAGAAATCCTCAACTACTTAAAAAATTATATGGGAGTCGCCCAAGAGGTTAAAGGGATACTTAAGGCGATAGACCCGCAAATTAAAGTTTACGTCTTCGGTTCAGTAGTTAAGGGAGAGTACACTGCAGCCAGCGACATAGATATACTTGCAGTTACAGAGGCTATTGAAAGAAAGAAAGAGATGACAATTGAAGTCTACAGGAAAATAAAGGCTCCAGTAGAGCTGCACGTAACATCACCAAACAAATTTAAGACATGGTACATGAAATTCATAAATGCAAACGAGATCATAGAAGTCTAAGATGTTCAACAGTCTCCTCCACCTTAAAGGTGGAAAGTTGTCTTCCACAGCACCATCAGCTTAAGTCTTAAAGCTGCCTTTAATTGGAGAAGACGGACTACTATAGGCTCTATATTCAATTTTGGTTTGGAGCCTTCTAAACGTGAAGCTTGGGAATAGCCTATTAATCTCC
>Ga0080004_1058161_pt1 | contig 18599 bp, 17 predicted proteins | sample WasSprMetagenome_FD_69207 | JGI IMG/M metagenome (GOLD analysis project Ga0080004, IMG submission 69207) | Sulfidic aquatic microbial communities from Washburn Spring, Yellowstone National Park, USA - WS (SPADES assembly) (version 2) | ecosystem: Environmental > Aquatic > Thermal springs > Hot...
TCATCATACTTTTCAATCCATCTGATTCTAGCCCATATCTCATCGACTGCCAGCTGCAATAATAGCCTGTAAGCTTCAAGAAACCCTCTAACATCATATCTACGCCTTATACTGTATGCTCTAACCTGATACGAGCTCCCCGACACCCTTAACAACCTCACCGTATCTATGCGACCCCATCCCGTAGAGCTTCTCCATTACTTAAGCCTATTTAAGTCAATCTATTTTGGAGCTGCTGTCTACGGCTTAACAAGCATATTCCTCGATTTGAAGATGCTCCAAATCAGTCTATTTCAGATGTATATATACTTTCTTAAGTCGCTAGACAACTTTATATACGTGTAGCAAAAAAATAAACATATGCTAGTTCTAGATCTAGTCCAGATCATTCCACCTCAGCCTCCTCCATGGCTTGACCCTATTGTTTATCTTTCTAATCTTGTATGGGTATTGTTGAGAACCTTCTTAACGTTTCTACTTGTATTCTTTGTTGGTTTAGGTTCGCTACGGGTTCTTGATTATATTACCCCGGGAATTAGTGAGATCTCGAAGATTAGAGGTAACCCTATAGCTATAGCATTATTTGCTGCAGGATTCTTCGTTTATCTCTCTTTTGCTTTTATTGCTTCCATGATATCTCCGCTTCCTATTGGTACGACTACAGGCATTGTTTCAGGTGTTAGCCCCCTTACGTTGATAGCGTATAAGCTCGTGACGTTATTCATAGGAGTACTCATATCATTTCTCTTCGCATTCACCTACTATAGAATCCTCGCTAAAGTTGAGCCATATGGGGTTGATTTGGATGACGTTGATAAGGAGCCGATCGCCGTTGGAATTTACTTAATGGGTTACCTAATATTTCTAGGTGCAATCGTTTACGTCTCACTACTTCTGCCGGTGGTATAATATCATGTCTAAAGAAAGTATATGGATGGAGGGGTTCTCCACATTATTTATTAAACCGAAAATAGTAACGATGCCGACTGAAGAAGTTTATCAAGTAAGTCAGATACCCCTACTACCGAGATATTCTCTAATGATCGCCGTCGGGGGTATTATTTCATTTATTCTTTTATCGATTCTTTTCTTACATAAATCTATTTTCATCTTGGGCTCATTTGCTTTCTCCATACTTCCAGCTCTCATATTCTTTTCATGGGTCTTGAGATCAGATAGATATGAGCCTGAGCCTAAATCATTGATAGTAAGCGTCATCGGTATTGGCGGATGTATAGGAGCATTATATTCTATTATAAGGTTTCCAAGCGGTCTGACGTACTACTTACTCAAGAACCTACTGGTAGAGTTAACATTCTTCTTAGTTTTATCTGTATTAGATTCAAACCGTCTAACAGGGAGGGAAATTAATGACCATATGGATGGCGTTGTATATGGTGCTTCACTCGGGCTCGGATATGTAGCTTACAAGAATTTTCTTACAGTAACATCTGTACCTGAAATAGTCAATCCAGCCTTTGTAGTCTTACCGGCAGTAGAGAACATGTTTCTATTGGTTTTCCCAGCACTTACTGGATGGTGGATCGGATATGTTAAAGCTAAGTATGCATCCGTAAACTACCTTGATCTACTAGCTGGATTCATCCCGGTAATAATAATTAGATTTATCTATGAAGTCATAGTTAACCTCTTAGCTTCTTTAACTTTCTTCCCAAGACTAACGTGGATAACATTAGTTGGCTTAATGGTTACATCAATACTATTGAGAAGGATATCTTGGGCGCTGGAAGATGAACGTCTATGGGGGTATGTTACTGGAAGAGCTCCCAGAGAAAGGGTGAGTAGTAGATGAAGAAGAAAACAATGATAGCGGCTTTACTCATTGTGGCCTTTTTAGCTCTATCGTTTCTAGTACCATATACACTAGCAAAGACTCCACCATATATTCAAGCAGGCTTAAAATTCGTTTTCCAATTATATGATGCAGAGACATACCAGCCTGAAAACTCATATCATACATATATCATAAATTCTATTACTCCACAGAGTATATTCATCCAGATCGAGTCAGACGTCGTCAAATCTGTAAATCTTGAAGTTGATGAAGATGGCTACATAGTTGGAGGACAAGGCAGTCGTATAGATTTATGGATCCCAGAAGGCCTTCAAATAGGTCAAAGTTTGAGGATATATGGTTATGAAGCAGTAGTACTACAAAAGAATTATGATGTTGATGGAAGTGGAGAGATTACACTTACTATAGTAGTTTCTAAAGATCAAACGATTATGTGGCTTTACATTGATGGTGGAAATAAGCCGCAAATAAAACAGTATGTAGGACTCCTCTCCGGAATACTATTCCCTAACTTGAGGAAATATTTAATACTTACAAACGTAGAGCAGGTGCAGGTCCAGACTACAACGACTCAAAAAAGAATACAAACGACAATCTCCAAGACTGTTATAACATCTACGGAAACCTTTACTGTAGCTGGAAGTACTATAACCAAAGTCATAACCACAGAACGGGCTACTACACTAACCCAGACCGTAGCTACAACTATTACTTCAACCATTACATCTGAAAAAACACTTACACATCAAACAGTAGTAACTGGAGTAGCCTTCCAACCCTTAATCTCTCTGCCTATCGCCATCGTATCATCTATTGCTATCATCGGAGGTAGCCTATTTTATGTGAGAGCTAGAAGGAAACCTCTTCCACCAAGATACCCATATCCACCCTACCCCGTTCAGGCCGCACCATATACACAGCAGTACCCGGTTACTTATCCTCCCCCGCAGATAATAGGCTACTGCCCAGCATGTGGTTACCCGATATATGCTGGGGAAAGAGAGTGTAGGAGGTGTAATTATCGTATTGCATAAGATTACCTTAACATTAATTGTTCTTTTATCTTTCTGTCCATCGGTATTCCTATATCCATTTGCATATGCTCAGGAAGAAAAGATTGAATGGAATAGACCGATACATTTCTTGGGAGCTCAGCCAACACTCGTCTTAATGGTAGAATTTACAGATACAAGATTTAGTTCGTCAATCCAGAAGGTTGAACAGACGATAAAAATACTTGATAACTTCATTAGAAGCAGTTCTTATGGAAAAACATGGCTAGACTACTATATTTATCCAAAAATTATAACACTACCTAAAACTATGTCCTATTATGGTGCACCTTCAAGTGGAGCGCAACGAGGAGATGATAATTCTAGGCTCTTAGAATTCAAATGGCAGATCATTAAATTCGTCAAAGAAAAATCAGGGGTTGATATAACAAATTTTAAGCATATAGTGATAATCCATGCGGGAAGTGACGAGGGCACAAGTGGATCACCTAATGATATATGGAGCCACTGCTCTATGGGTAAACCATTCTACTTTTTAATAGAGGAATATGGTTTCGACGTAGTAGAAGAAGAGTTAAGAAAAGCGGGGTACGGAGTATATGTTGAGTTATTTATGCATAGGAAACCTAATGGGGAGGGCCACTTAATCGCAGGCATAGAAACCATCGCAGAAGTTGATGAGCCATCTGTAATTATGCATGAGTTCACTCATAGCATGTGGATATTTGATGAATATGTTTATGCTAAAGACGGCTATAGTGCAGGCTCAGAAGTGGGATTCTGGTCAAATATGGATGCCGGCCCGTTCTTAGATCCACCCGTTGATATAGACGGTTGGGCTAAATATCTTCTAGGCTGGATTCAAGTAGAAGAAGTAAACACCGATGGGGAATATTTAATATACACACTCGATAGACCTGATGAACCACATGGATTAATAATACCGATAAATGATGAAGAATACTATTTTATACATGCTAGAAGACCAGAAGGTCAAGATGCTGCAATACCTGGTCCAGGAACACTATTATTCAAGGTGAATAAGTATCGAAGTAGGAATGTTGAAGGAGAACCGTTCATGATCTCATTATTTGATGCTAATCCTGAAACACCGCCAGAATGCAGTTCCTTGAAAAAAACTCAGATTAGATTATGTGAGGGGCTAGATGCACCCTACTATGATGAGGATAAGTATAAGGGTACGTGGGGAAAGTTTGAGATAAACCTTCTAAATAGCGAGATCGTTACGGAGGAGGGATACTACATCAAAGTTACAGACTTCGACCAAGGTAATGGTATTGCTAAGGTATATATTAGCCTGAAAGGAGAGAGAATAGAGACAACGACTACTACGACCACTACAGAAACAACTGTAACAAAGACCATTACTGGAGTATATACTGAAACACTCTACACGACGACTATAACTTATGAAACAATAGCTAAGACTGTCGTGGTGACGGTTACCGTAAAACAGCCTCCACCGTCAGAAAACATAGTAGACTACATCCCGATAATATTAATAATAGTAGCCGTATTGATAGCATTCATAATAATCTTAAGAAGTAGGAGACCTCTGCCGCCTCCACCTCCACCACCCTTCGGTTACCGTTAAAAAGGGCGAATCAAAATGCTTAAGACATGCAATACTCCAAATAGGGTTTACCTAATCTTTACAATTCTATTAATGAATACCCTCATTACTCAAACAATAATCATTTCAGAGTCCGAGCAGATAAGACTAGAAGATTCGGTAAGAGATGCATTAAAAAGTAGCCTAGAATATCTACGTTCCAACGTTGATGAGGATGGTTTAGCGTTAGGTTACGGGGAAAATGATATCTTAAAAGCTACAGCTAGATTGGGCGTCCTTGCAGGATATATACATCTAGGTTTAAGTGATGATGAATCCTTAATAATACTAAAGAAGATAGCTAATGTTCTTACCAAGTTATCTGATAACTTAGAAGACAAGATAAACGACAGAAATGAAAGAATACTAGTAGAGCAAGCCTTAATAGAGTTCGCAGTAATTCATTATGGGTTAACAGGCTTAGAAAACTCAAAGAATATTTTACTTAGGTCATGTAGGTACCTTGAAGAAAATATAGGTTGGAGTCCTCCTACTGCATGTCCTACATACCTGATATATTCAACGTACATATCATATATAGCTGGTGGGAAAATTAACAGAAACGATGTGAAGGCATCTCTAGAAGAGATAAAACAAGAATACATAGAATTCGTTAACTATACAGCATGGGGTGGACGAAACCTAGCATATGGATTAGAGATACTGTCTCTAGGGTTAAGGTCAGCATCACTATCTAACGTTAACCCCCCAGTAGAGGTCGTCGCACTCTGGGAAGTACACTTAAACCATACCTTACAGTATGTCGAGCAAGCAAGTGAGCAATTAACTACCGATGAGGCTGAAGCATTTCTAAGTAGCTTAGTCTCAGCTCTAGAAGCACCTTATCCTACGAAGCTTAAAGCCGAAGCCATCAATGTTTCTGAAGAACTAGCTGGAAAGCTTCTAGAAAACTGGATGGTGGGAGGTAGACTGATAATGCAGAATAGATATTCTCTAAGCTACTTAATGTATGATCCTACATTAAATTATTCTGAGCTACTTACACTACTGAACAAATTCCCTAGAATAAAGGTTTATGACCTTAACCTCCCATTAATCTTGGAGAGATTGTCCAAGATAGATGAAGTAGAGAATAGAGACAAGTATAGGGAGCTATCATCTTCAGCAGTGGCCATAGTTTCATCCAGTAAACCATACTTTAAAGTTATTAGTGAAGAAATAATGCCGAAACAGGATATTGTAGACTATATCGTATCCACATCATTTCTAGCAACATGGTATTCTTTCCAAAAACTCAGAGCAGCCCCTCCAACCGAGCTAACGAGCCTATTCAGTGGCCCATCCTATGTAACTCTAATATCTTGCTCAATACTTCTATTGGCTCTGCTGATAATGTATAGACTTGGAAAATTGATTAAGGAGGAAGAATAAATGACTTCTGAACCATCTATCAGAACCGGATTAACAATACTCAGCATAGGTGTAGCTCTCATACTGCTTGGAATAATCTTTTGTTATTTTCCAACTAAAAGTATGGAGCAGCTGTCAAGTTTACTGGAACTATCTATGATACTATACAGTGATGTAGGCCCTGGGGTAGTTAGCTGGGGAATTGGATGGATTATCTCAGCATTGAATCACCTTAGAAAATTCTACCTCATCCCAATATCAGTAGGCATGATTCTACCTATGTTAACTATATCCTTTGGATCACCTCTCATCGATCTAGATTCTTGGGGATCAATCAGCTGGCATACGCTCATTTTCTCTATACCACCGGCTCTTATCAGCTCAGGTATAGTATCGGGAGTAATAATAAACAGGCATATTAAGAGAGATAAACTGCTGAAGATCTATGCTGGTTTTGAGGAATATCTTCTATACATCGTTGCAGTAGGGTTTTTCCTTCCATTTATTAGAGAGCCCTTAGCGTTATTAAGATTAATGTCTTCTACAATTGGCTGCTGGATCATATGGCATTTTCTAAGCCCTAAAATAGCATATTATAGTCTAACTAAAAAGATAAAAAACAGCAAAGGAAGAATCGAATTAATTTCTTCAAGGGGGATCAGTGAGGAAGAATTGACTTTCAGCAATATATTCTCTAGAGCTTATCATCCCTTAGCTTTTGGTTTAGGTCTATCTTTCACGTTACTCAGCATTATTGAGCTGGCCCCAATATCTGAAAGCATCTTCACTTCTGAACCTTTAATGAAAACTGCACAGATCGCTATAATATCTATTCTCGCTGTAACTGTAGGTTCATCCTATGTTGGACCAGTAGTCTGGTTATTTAAAGACTCTAATATAAGAATCAAGGACAGCATAAAAATAATAATTGAAGAACCTAAGATTCATAGCCTTGCAAATCAATTAGTAGAGGTCTACACGTTTCTCCAGGCACCGATAAGTTTCACAGTTGTAGCTACGGGAAGAGACTACATGTATGCATTTGCCCTCCTTGCTATGCTAATAATGACAGTACTAACTGTAGCTTTCTCTACAACTATTCTTTATATTAAGTTCTCCGCAAAAAAGAATCTACATCAATTAACTGACAGACTTCTAAAAGAAGGATATCTGAATACTCTCCCTTAATCTGACTCTAACATATTTTCCACTATTTGAACCCCATACTTATCTATTCATCCACCATAGTTAAAAACTTATTAAAGACAAAAAGGATAATTATGGATGGTTAGGTGTATTCAAATGTCTATGGTTCCTCGCGGTAAGTTAATTGGAATGCAAGTCTATAACCCAGATGGTACATTTGTTGGAACAGTACAAGATATTGCTCTACCACTTGGAGGAGGAGAGATGGGTATTCTAATACTGACTAAAGCTCAAACTACAGAGACTATTCAGTGGAGCAAAATCTCAGCGGTAGGAGATATAATAATCTTGAAAGATAAAATTGAGATAAAGACTCCTACTCCTGAAGCAGGGCCACAATATGCTGCCCCAACAGCCCAATCAATAATTCCAGCACCAGCTAAAGAAGAGAAAAGGGGTTTAGGGGTCATAACCAGCATATTTAAGAGAGAGGAGAAGCCTGCTTGCCCGACATGTGGTAAACCTCTGACATATATTGAACAGTACAAAAGATGGTACTGCTATAATTGTAGTAAGTATGTTTAGATACTCTTCAAACAAGCAACTAAGAAAATCAAATAGATAGGCTAGTAAGGGAATTATTTGATTTTTTGAATGAAATCTTCCCTATTTGCAATGTATCTTTCATGTATACCGTATCCTATCAATTTATCTTCCCAGCATGCTGTAACATAGAATATTAATCTTCTACCATCTATCTCAAGTAGCTTCGCTTCTATCAAGATCTCAGAATTTATCGGCGCAGGTTTTACATGATATACATCTATATGTATGCCGACTGTCGTTTGGTCTGGTGTAAGAAGATTATCTAAGTTAACTCTACATGTATGCTCCATGAAGAGTATCATAGCAGGCGTCGCTAAAACCTCAACTCCACCTGAGCCGAGATGCTTCGCTGTATGCTCAGATGTAACAATATACTTTTCTCTAAAAGTCAAGCCCGGCTTCAGGCTCATAAATATCATATTGAGTAATGATTTTATAACTGTTTCCCTAAAAAGACCCATAATCTAGCAGACATATTTTCCGTGATCTCTCTTTATACGTTTTTGATATTAGAGCTATGTGAAGAGAACATATAGTATCACAAGTATTGCTGTTAGAATTGTGGTCGGCAAGATTAACCTGTATGTTTTTAGTAGTTCTGTTTTGTAGTATTCTGCCGACATTACGAGGCATGCATGTGCAGGGCTAAGCATTGCTCCCACAAACCCTCCAGCAAATGATAGCAGAAGCCTCTCAGGGTTAAATAATGGTATAAGCGGTGGAAAAGCTAAAGCAATATATGTAAACTCTACGCCTGTTCCGATGACGATTACGAGAGGTATTAAGAAAACAGCTATATCTGCATAACTTGACAAGATATCTGCAAGGAAATGGGCCACATTGCTCTTCTCGATATATTTACTGAAGATGAATGAGAATACAACTATCAGTATAAACGTTAAATTAACTGAATACTTTAAAGCGTGAATTAACTTTTCCTTTATTGGTCTGTATACGAGGATGAAGATTATCAAAGTTGTAGCTATGGATAAAACAATATTCAAGTTGACTACAATCGATAACGTTGCTATTGAGATGAAAGGCCATGCATGAACCATCTTCTTTAGATTACTTCTATGAGCCCTCTTGACTCTATACGTATTTCTATTTATCTCTCTATACCCAAATACAATTCCCGATACTAAAGCTGCCAGAGTTATGGGCATATTTAACATCATTATGTAGCTCGATGAGAGACCTAGCAATCCCGAGGCCAAGATCACTCCCTGGTAGAGAGGCCAAGTAGTTATCCATAGATGTCTAAACCAGTAATTTATGAAAGTCTTTACATGGCTCCTTAACCCCATGTTATTATACAATGGATCGACAACTACAGCTGAGACGTAGGCTCCACCAGGCATTGGAAGTAAACCTATAACTGCAGGTGTCGAGAATGCAGCAAACCTTGGACCGATGACTTCAAAGCTTTCGATAAGTGAGTTAGAGGCTCCAACAGAATTATATATATCTGCTAGAAACATTGAGAGAGTTAATGCAACTAGTGTCTGGAGCATCTGCAAGTTGAACGCATCTACAGTAGCTTTAAAGATCTCAGCTCCTAAAGATAGTGTTCCATATAGAATTGCACCTAAGGCTAGTGCAATACCTACATTCACTTTTCTGAAAACTAGGAATATAACAATTATTATTGAGGTGAGTAGGGCAATCCACGGACCTATTAAGGTCATCTAGGTCTACAGAGCTGTATCAAAACCATTTAATAAATTAATTCAAGAAATCCTATTCGCAAAATGTGCTTCCATAAATCTTGTTATGTTAATGAGTTCAAACATTCTCTATAAATGACCAGAGGCTCCTGTTGATAATTATATCTTCTAGGATTCTCCTAGCATATCCCTTATCTATGTTTAGGATTAACGCATTTAGATGCTTGCAGAAGCTTAATGAAGTTCTAGTTCTAGACCAATCAGCACAATCATGAATTATTATTCGTTTCTCTAAATCTACTATGATACTGTAATCTTTTACCTTTGCGGATAGATGCTGTTCAGTTGCTTCTCTTACCTCAATCAAGTCTTTTGTAATCTCTCTAGCTCTCTTCAACCTTACCCTGTCAGTTAGCATTGCAAGCAATTCTTCAATTTTCTCAGGAAGCTTCTCTGGAAGGAGATAAAGCATATGACTAGGCTGCCGTATCTTTACTTCTCGAAGATTCTTCTCTACTTCTTCGAGGATCTTTCTCTGAGTAGGTGTGATTATTTCGAGAATTTCGAGGACTTGAAGTGCATTGTGTACAGCGTAACCTTTAAAGTGATTATTGAAATATCCGTATACTCTTCTGACCTTATCCCTTACTTCTAGGATCTTCTGTTTCCACTCATTTAATTCGCTTAAGCTATAATGGTAGTAGTACCATGGGTTTCTACCTCTTCCATGCCATCTAATGTATGCGAAATCTGTAGTAATGTAGGTGTAGGGTGGAAGGAGAGGTTCATCTACGATAGTGTATGCTATATCGTACTTTGAGAGTAGATTCAAGACATCCTCTCTAAGCCATGAAAGATCTCTAAACTCTACAGCATACCTGAACTCTCCAACTGTGAGATCCAGGAATACTCTGAATACTTCATAATATTCATCATAACTATATCTCGGAGGCAGCTGTATGAGTAGGGAGGCCAGCTTCCCAGCCTTATTAACAGGCTGCATCAACTCTAGGAATCTATCTAAGTCTTTCTCTACACCTTTTGAGAGGTCAAGCTTCTTTTGGTGAGTTATCAACGATGGTAACTTAGCTGTAAAAACAAAACCCTCAGGAGTGGAATTTATTAATCCTTTAACTAGTTCTATAGAAGGATAAGAATAGAAAGTTGAATCTACTTCAACTGTATTAAAAACCATGCAGTATTTCTTTAGCTTATGCTTCTCAGACTTATAGAATACGTTCTCCCAGTCTGAGTAGCTCCATCCGCTAGTCCCTATGAAGATCCTTGACAATCTCCAAGGTTAATAGATCAGTAACTAGATTATAAGAATAGCCTCTCCAGCCCACTACCTAAATATCTAAAACTTATAAATAAGAAAACTTAAGTAAAAGTTGAGAGGACCCTGTAACTCACCGAAATACCTTTTTTACATTGAACTCATCTCAAAATTCCGTATCTTAGGTGTATGATTATTGATGTTATTGTTGCTAGGGCTTTGTATGTTGATGCTAGCCTCTCATACCTTATAATTATCCTCCTGAATGATTTCAGCCATCCGAAGAACCCACCTCACCTCTCTAAATAGCTCAACATTGTATGGTCCCTGCTTCCTACCATTCCTAGGATTCACAGGTATGTTAAGCTCTACCCCCACGGATTCTTGTAGGTTCCCAGTTTATCTAGAGCAAAGCATACAACCGTAATCACTAGTATAATCTTGCCGTTATACCGTCTACTTATATTGTAAGACGATTGCTAGGAAACTTCTTAAAAATTGGTTTCATATATTAACATTAGAGAATGTCTGGGATATACCTACTTGTCGGGTGCGGCGGGTGGCATTACTTCAAGGTATTAAATGAAGACCCGTTGAAAATGTATTCATTAGCATTTAGGTTCGTTGAAGTTAATTCAACTTTCTATACATTACCAAGCCTTGAGACTATAGTTTCATGGAGGGGGCGTGTACCGTTAGGTTTCGAGTTCACGGTTAAAGCAAATAGAATCATTACACATTTAGAGGCATTAAGATTAACAAATACTACATTAAAGGCTTTAGAAGAAATGCTTAAGATATGCAGAATCCTCAATTCTAAAGTACTAGTATTAGAGACTCCGAAGAATCTAGATCTACGATATATCCTTCAAAACCTAAAAAGCATCCTAGGAGAGGTTAAGCTTAATGAGGTGAGAGTAGCTCTAGAACCTAGATGTGGATGGTATAGTGGTAGCAATGCATCATTAGATGAGTTTCAGAGTATGGGTATAATACCTGTAACAGATTATTCTAGAGAAGAACCACCATATGATGATGAAGAAATATCATATAGTAGATTATTTGGTTTAGGCGAACATAACGTATATCAATTTACAGATGAAGACCTTAAACTAATCAAGGAGAGAGCTGATAGAAGGAAATCCAAAAAAGTCTATCTAAGTTTCCATGGAATCTCAATGTATCTTGATGCCGCTAGAATGGAGAGGTTCATAAAGAAAAGCGAACTACCACCTGTTACAAGTAGTTATGGAATAGATTCTCTCGCAGAGGTACTACGTGACGCTGTATTTCCAATAACTAAAAATGAATTAGTAAAGAAACACGGGTGGAAGCTTATCGACGTAGATTCGAAGACCAGGGTTCCAGCATCTGTAGTCCTAAAACAGTTAAGAAAAGAAAGCTATAGAAGCATAAATGATGTCCTAGCAGAGTTGAGGAGAAGGTTTGAGAAATAAGAATAACTACTGGTAAATCTTCGGCCTCCTAATCTTTAGCAATCTCTTTACTTAGCAATTCTTCACAGCTCCACGTTAACACCATCAAGCAGCGTTCAACTCTTTCCAAATATTCTCATATCTATATTCATCCTATGCGCAAGCTACAGCTCTATTTCTTATACCCTTGTTTCTGGGAGATATTCGATTCTAGGATCGTATGATTGTATTGTTGCTCTAAATCCCTTAGGATTATAATTCAGAATGTCTATGCAGGCTTCTTGATCCATCGAGGAGGACAAGACGCTAGAAGCTCCATGGAAAACCTAATCTACACCATGCTCAAACCTTTATAGAGAGAAACACTGGTGACTGAATGGGAAGAGAGTTGTAAGCCAAGATGCTGGATGAGAAGTTCACCGTGAGGAAGAAAGTCAGGAATAAGTATAGGATAGCCCTAGTCTACCCGAGCACTTATAAGGTTGCGATATCAAACCTCGGTTTCAGGATAATCTACCACCTCCTGAACCTTGATGACCATATCTACTGCGAGCGCTTCACAGCTGAAAGTGATAGAAGCATTGAGACTGGATCACATCTTAGAGAACTCGGCTTGATAATGTTCAGCTATCAATATGAGTTAGACCTCTTCAAGATAGCCCGACAAATAGTCAGGCTTAACCTCTTCAATAAGCCTAAAATAATTGGCGGCCCATGCACATGCAATCCATACCCTCTTAAACACTTCTCGAACTACGTTTACATTGGTGAGGCGGAGACCACGCTGATAGAATTTGTTAACGGGATAATGGATGGAATGCGCCCCGAAGATCTAGCAAGCTTGGAGGGATTATTCATCCCTGGAGTCTCAGAAGAGATGAGGAAAACATACCCGCGAAAGCTTAATACTTTTCTTCCAGCATTTCAGGTATCTAGTAGAAGAGGCGTTTTAGGTGACTCTCTTCTACTAGATGTGAGCAGAGGGTGCAAATGGAGCTGTCTCTTCTGCTTAGGGAAAAGCTTCTACGCACCATATAGGGAGAGAAGTTTAGATCAGTTAGCTGATGCCATACGAGAGGGTTTGATTAAGGGAGGCTACGAGTCCGTGGCTTTGATTGCGAGCGATCTCTCAAGATACAGCATGCTTGACGAGCTCGTGGAGATTGTGAGGGGGCTCAGAAGGGGTAGAAGCTTCGGGCTGATAGTACCCTCATTGAGAGCTGACGCCATCAATGAGAAGCTTCTAGAAGTCATAGTCGAGAGCGGTGAGAAGACGATAACAGTAGCGCCTGAGAGCTGCGAGGAGCTCAGATGCAGGATAGGGAAAAACTTTTCAGATGAGAGCCTCCTTCAGACGTGTATGCTATTGAGGAAACATGGGATCTCACGTGTAAAGCTCTATGTAATGTTTGGTCTCCCAGGAGAAACTATGAAGGACGTGGAGAAGACAGTGAAGCTTGTCAAAGACACAAAGAACATGGGTTTCAAGGTAAGGGTGAGCGCGAACCCATTTGTCCCGAAGCCTCATACCCCGATGGAGAGTAAGGAGCTTGAAGACCTGAAAATCTTAAGGAGAAAGCTCAAGCTGCTGAAAAAGGAGCTCGGTGGGATGCTGAACACGGATGGGATAAGACAGGCATATCTGCAGGCTATAATAGCGAGAGGTGACGAAAGAATTGGAGATTTAGTCCTTCACGTAGTTAGGAAGTATGCAGAGCCAACTTTAGCGGCAATAAAGAGGGAGGCGGAGAGGATGGGAATAAGCATAGATAATTACGCAAAGAGAGGATCGGAAGAGAAACCATGGAAGAGGATAAGGCTTGCCTAAATTTTTATGAGACTACGATTTCAAGCGTTCATTCAGCCTAAGCTCTCATACTTAAAGAAGGCCTTGAATTCGAAAAGAGAATTGTTTAGAAGCATTTCAAAGTGCCAATATTCTAATCTCTAATTCAATATTGAATTTTTCTCTCTGGGTTAGCATAGAGGAGGGCCGTAACATTAGATCCGTAAGAGGTTCAGTCAGTTATCTAGAGACGTCTTCATAATCCTTGCATGCTCCTCAAAGACTGCTACTATAGATTCTACTTCTTTCCACAGATGAAGACTTTTGTAACTTTTCAAGCATATTTACAGGAAACTTTAAACCACCATTAAGCTAAGCTGATCACGTTAAGATAAAAGGTTTCAGGAAAAGTTCGACGGTAGGGCAATGTTGGAGGTTCCATTAGCTGGATAAGCCTGTAGATTGATCAATCTATATTGTTAAAACCTATTTATTGCCTCTATTAGCATATTTTTGTGAGGGTATGGAGGCCGGTGGGGAGAGGGGGGAAGTTAGGTCGGGACTTACGATAGCTGGTGCATATGCTGATAAATTGAGGAAAGCTTTATTCGCACAGTTTGCTGAGAAGGTTAAATCTGGAGAATTAAGTAAGGAGGATGTTGCTAGAGCTTCGAGAGAATTGAATACGTTTCTCTATCATATCCTTGTTGAGAAGTTGAAGCTAGATAAACTAGATGTCGTTAGAATAAACGTTAAGTATGAAGTTTATGGTAGAGAGTTAAGATGGGATTATGATAATCTAAGGATAGAGGTATACAAGAGGATGCCGAAAGAGAAGATAGATGAAGTAATAATGGAGGCAGTAAGACATGTAAGAGAGATTATTGAGGGCAGGCTTATCGTGGAAGAAATTGGTAAAACGTTAACTGGGGACTCCCTATATAAGATTAGGTTAGGGGACTTAGATGTTGGATTACTAGAAGCCATTAAACTAGACGATGAACTACTTCTAAAAGGAGCCTTCATATCTCCTGAACCAGTCATGGTAGAGAAGATAAGAATAGAATTATATGGTAGAAACCCGATAGAAGTATTAACAGAGAAGCTGAACGAGATTATTAATAAGAGTAGAAAGGTATCTAGAGAAGAGGCTGAAAAAGCTATTAAAGCATTACTAAGTATTGTGAAGGCATCCGCTCGTTAGACTCCACCCCTACTGCTCACCTAACTGTGACCACGTCGCCTTAGCTTAATAGAGACGACCAAAAAGTCTGTGTCTAGTTACTTAACCAAGTATAGGTATATTCTATGCAGTCTACCAGTCTCTACAGATCTTACCTTGTAGATTTCGGAGGGGCTGAGACCTGGAATAATATAATCATGGCTGACTATTCTTGCACCCTTCTCCATTTTCTTGAATTTCGGGACTAGTATTTCAAGTACCTCAGGCAGTAAATACAACGTGAGCACGTCTGCTTCTGAAAAATCATAACTGTATAAGTCTCCTCTTGAAACTATTGCTTTATCTAGACCCATACTAGCGATCTTCTTCCTGGTTAATTCTACTAGATTTACATTCTTCTCAACACCCAACGACCAGCATCTATAATGTTTTGCAGCCGACAATATTATTCTACCATCTCCTGATCCAAGATCAACTAGTAATTCATCTGGTTTTGGGTCAGCTATACTTAGCATCCTCTCAACTACGTCTCTGGGGGATGGGACAAAGGGTAGAGGTCTCCGTCCCTCTCTCCACATATCCCCTGGTCTCTAAGAGTAATGAGGCAGGATAAAAATATAAGATAGGTAACCAAGATTGAATTTATAGACTAGATGCTACATCTTAAATGACTGAGATAAGTTGTTTAGGTATCTAGAGGAATGTGATAGAGCTCTAGTCCTTGGGATTGGAGGAGGAGGAGACATATTTGCTACCATACCCACTAGGAATTTCTTAAGGAGGATAGGGGTAGAAGCGTATGTAGGATGTGTTGCTTGGGAAAGGTTCATACTAGACCCTAAACCAGGTCCAAGACCATTAGAAGAGCTTGTAAATATTCAGGAGCTATCCGAGACTGTATGTATTGGTGGTCCAGATACAGTTACAGAAGACGGCGTAAAACTCCAAGCTTCATACTTATCTGAGAGGCTTGGTGAAAAGGTAGTCTTAGTAGATATTACGAAGGGTGTTAAGAAGACTGCTAAGGGGCTTGATGAAGCTCTCTCAAAACTTGGAGGCAACCTACTAATAGGAGTAGATGGTGGAGGAGACATACTCGCTAGAGGCATTGAGAAGAATCTCAGGTCTCCTCTCTGCGATTCGGTAATGCTTGCATCGCTATACTACATGAAGAATAGAAACCTAATAGGAGTGTTCGCTGCAGGATGCGATGGAGAATTATCTTTAGAAGAAATATTGAGTTATCTCTCAGAAATTGCTTCTATTGGGGGATACCTTGGAGCTTATGGGATGACTGAGGAAGACGTAGAGATGCTTGAGAGGCTGGTTGATGGCATGGTCAGTGAAGTAAGTAAGATTGCGTTATTATCTTTTAGAGGGTTTAAAGGAAGCATCAATATAAGAGAAGGCCTCTATAAAGTAGAAACATCGATTATCTCAACGATAACATTTTACCTTGATACGGAGAAAACCTATAGTCTTAGCCCGACCGCAAAAACTGTCTCAGACTCAGGAAACATTATAGAAGCTAATATAAAATTAAATAAAATGGGTATCCGGACAGAATTTGATTTAGAGTTAGAAGCCCAACGGAGAGCAGCGAGATCTTATAGAGAGCTCTTTAAGGACAGATTTAAGAATGGCTAGACCTTGATCTGCATCATAGGTAAGGTAAAGTGACTCAACGGTTTAATAATGTGATCGGCGTCATATTCGTAAGTATTGCTGCAGTTATCTGGGGGTCGAACGGTGTAATAGTCAATTTTATTCAAGCAGACCCATTTCTAATTGCTTTTTACAGAACTTTGCTTGCAACATTGATATTAACACCGATAGCCTTTGTCATGAAGAGAGGCGAATTCATTAAAGCAGCGATTGAGTGGAGACCGCTAATGTTTAATGGGTTTACGAATGCTCTAGGATGGGGATTCTTGTTCTCTTCGATGAAGCTAATCCCTATTGCAGTTTTAGTCTTACTAAACTACTTAGCTCCGATATTCGTAGCCGTACTAGCTCCAGTCTTCCTGAAAGAGAAGATCAAAGTAGCAGCCATCACATCTCTGACATTATCTATGGTAGGAGTCACACTAATATTTCATGAACAGATTCGTGGAGGGAGCATGAGCATCCTAGGAGTAGTCTACGGGTTGTTATCAGGGCTATGTTATGCCATTTTTATCTTAATTTCTAAGAAGATCCGCAGTCGATATCCCAGCTATATTTTAGCTTCATATACATACTCTTTCACATTAATATTTTTATCAATAATAGTTTATTTAACATCGCATACAATTTATATTGGAGAAAAAGCCCTTCCACTACTATTGTTAATTGGTTTTATTAATACAGCTTTCGCTGTAACAATATATTTTCATGGACTAGGATTGATAGAAGCTCAGAAAGCAGTAATCTTAACATATCTTGAACCATTAAGTGCAGCAATCTTTGGTGTTTTATTCCTAGGTCAGACACTTTCTCTTCAACTAATTATAGGAGGCGCACTGATAATTTTATCGAGTTATATTGTAGCGAAATATTAGCAGGATACTTTTTAATAAGGTTAATACCATTATTCATAGTAATCCGTAAGGTGCAACCTGGTTGAGTGGAGGAGAGGCGACCATTACAGATACAGAGGTTAAAGTGATAGAGTATAGCGAGGATTTCTATAGAGAAGATTCTATCGAGAATATTGATGAATTTTCAGCTTTAACTGATAAGTCGAAGGTTACATGGATAAAAGTCTGTGGTCTATTAGATAGAGAAAAAATAACGAAACTCGCTGAAAAGTTTAACATCCATCCTTTAACTCTAGAAGATATCTTAAACACCGACCAAAGACCTAAGATGGAAGAATTCTATAATTACACATACATTGTATTAAGAATATTCCAGTTTGACTCATCAGAAAAGGAATTATCATCTGAGCAGATGAGCATAATTGTTGGAGAAAGTTTCTTGATCTCGGTGGAAGAGAAAAGAAACACGGCCATCCAGAAGATTATCGATTGGATAAAATCCTCAAGAGGTATAATTAGGAGAATGGGTACTGATTATCTACTTTATCTCATAATAGATGAAGTGGTTGATGGATACTTCCTGGTTTTAGAAAAGATAGAAGACGAGTTAGAAGAGTTGGAAGATGAGTTAACTACTAACCCAACATCAACTACGCTTCAAGCAATCCATAGATTTAAGAGACAGCTTCTCCAATTCAATAAGAATTTGTGGCCTCTGAGAGAGGTCATCGGTACACTCGGAAGAGCCGGGCACCGGTTTATCAATAACCAGACTATACCATACTTTAGAGATCTATACGACCATGCATTTAGAGTTATTGAGAATGCTGAAACACTGCAGGTAATGCTGTCAGATATGCTTGATGTATACTTCTCAGCTGTAAGCAATAGATTAAACGAAGTTATGAAGATCTTAACAATGATAGCTACAGTCTTCATGCCTCTAACATTCATAGCGGGAATATATGGTATGAATTTTAAGTATATGCCTGAATTAGAATGGGTCTGGGGATACCCTGCAGTACTCTTGATAATGGCTGGGATAGGCTTATGGATGATATTATACTTTAGAAGGAAAAAATGGATATAAGATGTCGTTGACACTTACAACCTTAAAGAAATAAACATGAGATATAGTTCTAGGGAC
>Ga0080004_1225994_pt1 | contig 18598 bp, 20 predicted proteins | sample WasSprMetagenome_FD_69207 | JGI IMG/M metagenome (GOLD analysis project Ga0080004, IMG submission 69207) | Sulfidic aquatic microbial communities from Washburn Spring, Yellowstone National Park, USA - WS (SPADES assembly) (version 2) | ecosystem: Environmental > Aquatic > Thermal springs > Hot...
AAGATTGTTGTAACTCAAATTTGGAATTTTGATAGCTTAACTCTGTTTTTGGCTAAAGGCAAAAAAACTTTGCTTTCATCAACAACAATTTCTTCTTTAAACGATACGAAGAGATTCGCAAAAGAATGTTTGAAAAAAGTTGACGAAGCTGAGGAAAATATTAATTACGAAGGAATAGCTGAAGGAAAGTTTAAGTATAGAAAAGAAACTTACGACAAAAAAGTTTTCTCATACGATTGGAATGAAAGAATAACTAAAACTTTGGATGATTTAAAACAAAAAAGTGCTGGAGTTTTTTGGGAAGATAAAGTTGAAAGAGAAATTTTAACATCGAAAGGAATAAGCCAAAGAGATGTAAATACTTACTTCAATTTTTCAATAAGAACTTTCGGCAAAGAAAGCTTTCATTTAGCTCAATATTCTTCTTTTGGAAAAGATATCCAAATAGAAAAAGTTTCAGAAAAAGCGAAAGAATTTTCCAATTTGATTGATAAGCATGTTAAAGTAAGAGAAGGAAGATATCCAGTAATATTCATGCCTTTGGCTCTTTCTGGAATTTTATCTTATGCAAGCATTGGCTTTTCTGCTTTTGAAGTTTTAGCAGGAAATTCTTTTATAACAGGAAAAATTGGACAAAAAATAGGAAGCAACAAACTAACTTTAATAGACGATGGAACTTTTAGAAAGTTTGACGATGAAGGAAGACCAACACAAAGGAATGTATTGATAGAAAATGGTATTCTAAAGTCTTACTTGCACAACACATCGACAAGCAAAAAATTGAAGCAAAAACCAACTAGCAATGCGGGAATCGTTTATCCTATGCCTTGGGAGATTGAAATAAAAAAAGGAGATTACAATTTTGAGGAGATGGTCAAAGAGCTAAAAGAAGGATTAATTGTAACGAATACTTGGTACACAAGATATGCTAGCTTTGCTGAGGGAAGCTTTTCAAGTTTACCAAGAGATGCAATCTTTTACGTAAAGAATGGAAGAATTGAAGCTTTTGTGAAAAATCTAAGAATAAATTCAAACTTTTTGGAATTTTTCAAGAACATTTTTGCAATAGAGAAAAAGCAAGAAGAAGTGAAATGGTGGGAGAGTTTATTGCCAGTAAAAATTCCTTCGTTAATTGTTAAAAATGTTCTAGTAACAAAACCTTTCTGAATCAAAACAAGAATTTCTCTTCCAAAATTTTTGAATCTCCTAAGTTTTTTTATCATCAAAGTTATTTCATAGTTCTTTTAATTTTTCACTCTTATAAACAAAATTGAATCACTCTCATGAGTATTTTCTAGGTGCTATTCTCTAAAAACCGATTAACATTTTAAAAAATAAGAGAAAAAAGGTTGTCATATTTTTTACAAGCTTGTCTGATAAAGACTTCTAGCAAGATGCTTTATCATTATCCATGCTGGTTTCATTATCCATGAACCATCTGGAGTTTCTCCAACCCTTGTATAAGTTCCTGAAGGATGAAGGTATACTACCTCTCCCTTATCCAAGATTATTTTTTTACCAGGAGGAAGAACATATTCACCACTCTCATTTTTCACCTTAACTGGAAAAAGACCTTCTCTACAATACCCTATTGCTACATAAGGTCCTTCCTCCCAAATTCTGATGTATTTCCTATGAGTGGCATCATTTTCTCCTTTGACAGAAAATCTTCCCAAGATACCTCCAATTATTTCAACTCCTTCTGAACTTCTTACTACTATAAAATCTATCGGTGTTATATCCTTACCATCTTCAGCTCTTATTGCTCTTCGATAGTTCCTAATTCTTACTGTTATTGGATCCTTTTCTCTATCTACTCTTCCTATTTCCACCAAATATGGATCAACTACTATTTCTTTCCCTACTGGGGTTCCATTTTCATCTACCGCTTGAATGCTAATCTTTCTTTCTTCCCCTATAACAGCACACATTAGGCTTGTATCATTCTCAGGGATTATTCTTACCATTTTTTTCACCTGTTTGTTACTTTATAGTGACTATATTTAAAGATTTCGCTATTTGAAAATATATATTTGAAAGATGAAGATTTCCTTTTCCTCTAATTGCAATTTTAAATTGTTATGACGTTTCACACGTGTGAAAATTTCTTTTTTATCAGTAGTAGCAAAAATAAATAAAGTATTTAAGCTTTTCTCTCTATATTGATATATAAAGAAAGAATTGGAAAAGCTAAAGATAGAGGAGAATAAACATGAGTAAGGAAGGAGAGATAACAATCGATGTATATATACATAAACCTGGAGAGGAACCATTATCTTCGTCTAACCTTGCAGAACTGATTAGGAACGCAAGGGAAACTATCAATAGCCAGAAAAACAAAGCCAAAGAGTTTATTCTAACTTGTATACTGCACTCAAAGAAGGAGGAGCAACAGGTATAGTAGTAGAACGTCTGGATGATAAAAAACAATTAAGGATGGAGATTCAAGATACTAAAGTAGTCATCGAGATGGATGGCATTACAGGAAAATATACTCTTACCTTTTCTAGAAGAGAGTTAGATGAGAATAAAGTTGAATTTAGTTATTTTGGAATAGTAAATGAACTTCTTCAACTTTACTCTAATGCTCCTTTATCTCGTGCATCCCTGATAGTAGGAACAAGAGAAAAAAGAGATACAGAAAAAGAATATAAAGAAAATGAGAAAGAAGAACTACAAATTAGAGAAATAAGCAAAATGTTAAAGGAGCAGTTACAGACGTACAAAGAAATATTAGAGGAGTTGAAAGAAGTGGAGCGTCTTATAGACCAGCTCTCCTGTAAAGATAGAAGTGGTAGAAGTTCATATAGGAGTTCTCGTGACAGGTATTACACAGAGGAGCAGAGGGAAAGAATGAGGAGAATATCATATGAAGAGGCTTGTGCTCGTATGGTTAAATATGGGCCATATCCACCTAATCTTTCAGATTGGTGGATATATGATCCTAATCGTCCAATTGTAGGTTTGGGTTAAGAATTCTAAGTTTTCTTTTAATTCTATTAGGAGTTACAATACTCTATTGCAATTACCCTTTTGAAAGACACAAAAATTTATATCCGGTTAGTTTATAGAAACTCTTTATATATAGAAATTCTACATTTTTCTAATGAAACTCGAATTTTTGGGTGCGATGGGAAGTGTTGGAGCTAGTGGTATTTCTATAGAAGATGGTAGTGATAAGATTGTCTTAGACTACGGAACAAAAGTTAGGGAAGTTCCTCCAAAATTTCCTTTGCCAGTAGAAAGACCAAAAGCTATTTTGCTTTCCCATTCTCATTTAGACCATTGTGGCGCAAATCCGCTACTTGTTAAAAAATATTCAACTCCAATTTATGCTTTGGATGTAACAAAAGATTTAACAGAGCTTTTGCTAGAAGACTCAATAAAAGTTTCGAAAGAAGAAGGAGTAGAATTACCATTTAACGAGTTTGATGTTAGACAAACAATAAAAAATTTTGTTCTTGTTGACTACAACAAACCTTTCAAGGTTGGTAATTTTCAAGTAACATACTTTGATGCTGGACATATTCCAGGATCTGCGATGATTTTTGTTGAAAGCAAAGATACTAACTTATTGTATACTGGAGACTTTAACGATATAAACACAAGATTATTAGAAAAATGTGAAGAAGATTTGCCGAAAGTAAAAAATTTGATAATTGAAAGTACTTATGCTCAACGAGAACATCCTGATAGAAAAAGAGAAGAAAAAGAGCTTGTGAAAACGATTGAAGAAACAATTTCTGATAATCATCCTGCAATAGTTGCTGCTTTTGCCGTTGGCAGAGCTCAAGAAATTTTGTTGATACTAGCAAAACATGGAATTTCCTATCCTCTTTTCATGGATGGAATGGCAAAAAAAGCAACGACGATAATAAACAGATACAAAAAGTATTTGAGAGAACCTGAAGATTTGGAAAATGCACTAAAGTTTGTTACTTATGTTAAAGGAAGAATGAGGAGAAAATTGGTAAAAGAAGCTGCTTGCATAATAACAACAAGCGGAATGTTAACTGGAGGACCTGTTGTAAAATACATTGAAAAACTTTACAAAAAAGAAAAGGCAAGCTTAATTTTGACAGGATGGCAGATTGAAGGTACTCCAGGAAGAATATTATTAGAAACAGGAAGGTTTATTCATGAAAACTTGGATTTAGAAGTTAAGATGAGGGTTAAAAGGTTTGATTTTTCTGCTCACGCTGGAAGAAAAGGCTTATTTGAATTTGTCAAGAAGTTAAACCCAGAAAAGGTTTTTTGTGTTCATGGCGACCATACAGAAGAGTTTGCCGAAGAGTTAAGAAGAGAAGGTTTTGATGCTGTAGCTCCTTTGGCAAACAATAGAATTTTTAAGTTATAGATATGGAAAACTTAACTCTCTAGCTTTTTCAACTATTTCTTCATAGTTTATTGCTTCTCCTTTCACTTTTATTTCCTTGATACCAGTTTTTCCCTTTCCATTTCTTTCTTTTATTCTTCCTTCCTCATCTATGAGGTAAAGTTTTAAATATGAGGAAGTAACACATTTTCCTTCACGCTTCATAAAATGTTGGGTGTATTTCTGAATTATCAAGCAATTCTTTTCTAACCTTCCTACAGCTAATACTCTCTCGCTGGAAGAACACGGATTATGATAGCCATTTTCACCATTGTGAAAAGTACATGTCATTACTACTAAGTAATCCTCTTTCATACTTTAAATAATTTTCTGGGTTTAAAAAGCTTTACCATTTAAAAGTGATAAATAACCGAAAGCTTTAAATACTTAACTACCATATAGTAAATATGGATTTGAAACAACAACTTGAAATTTGCTATAGAAATTATAAAAAGTGGAAAGAGTTAGCTCTTTCTTTAAGTGGAATAGAATCTCAAAAGGCTATGGAAAGGGCTTTTTTCTGGCTTGAAATGCATTCTGCTTTTTTTGCTGTCGGAACGATGGAAAATTTGAAGAAAAAAGATAGAGAGACTGTTGAAAAATTGATAGAAATGAAAGTTAAACTCATGGAAAGACTTGTTGAATATTCTAAAACTCTTTTGGAATTCTAAAGTATAGAAATTGATGTATAAAACCGAAAGCTTTAAATACTTTAAAGTAATAATTTTACTTATGTTACCACTAAAAGATAACAAGGTGACCGGAAAGGGATGAACCAAAATAAAAAAGGAGGTGAAGAATAAACATGGTAGAGATAAAGGAAGGTAAATCCCCAGAAGTAGGAATGGTTATGCTTGGTGTAAAAAGGTACATACGAGACTGGGGAATAAATGAGTTTTCGAGAGATAGAAAGGTCTTTAGTAGTGATACTATGAGAAAGGGAATAGAAATAATTAGAAGTGACTTCTACTATCCTGCTATACTACTCGATGAAAATTATAGGAGGACCACTGTTCATCCACTAGATATTAGAAGACGTGAGGCATCAAATCCATTAGATGGAGATCCAAATCCTTGGAAGAATATAGATAGACTTAGAGGAATATATAGTCTTATACCAACTCAGCTACGCTTCCAAGCAGAAAAGGAGGATGGTAGCATAACAGTTAGAGTTGTATGTTCTTGGCCACGCAAGATAGGATATCTACCAAAAGACTCAGAAACTTATACCTTCAAGAAGATAGTATCGGGAGATTTAATAGTATTGGATCCAGGAGAATGGCTTGACATTCGTGATGTGTATGCAGATATGAATGAGGGTAAAGAGAGAGAGCCACTAAAGCTAATAGAAGGATCTATACGAGTATATGTTCCAACAAAAGAGGAGAGAGTTTCATGGGGTAGAGACCCTTCAGTCTACGGGCGTATGCGATGATAAAAATAAAAAGGAGGCGAAGAATAAAATATGTCAGAAGAAATAAATATAGAAAAAATAAAAGAAATAGAAAAAATAAAAGAATATTTTGAAAAAAAAGTGGAGGAGAGCAAAAAATTGGAAAAGGAAAGACCTCAAAGAGCCATGGAGAACCTTCTTCTCACGCTCTACCGGGCGGATAAAGGAGTTGGAGTAGTAATTACTACCAGAACGGGTGAAAAATATGAAATAATACCACAAGGTAAGAGAAATTCTGAGTATGGACCTGAATACACTATCAAGATAATTCGTTGTGGGGAGGAAGAGAAAAGGTACTATGAGGCAAGGATTAGAATAGAGAAAAACGAAAAGTTAGAAGTTGTACCAGTTGAGGTAAGAGAATATCAAAAGGAAAAGGTAAGACGAAATTTACCAAAAGACCCACAGCTAGCGGGTTTTATACTTGCTGAGGCAATTGACGATCCTATAAGAGCAGCGAGAGAATATGGCTGGGAATATAAATGGGTGGGGTACCGGTCATCATGGGAAAAAATATTCAGAGAAGTCTTCTTAGAAGCTATACGTGTGGGATAGGCTTTTTTCTTTTTTTTATTTTCTGAAAATAGACACTACATATTTCTGGTTTTTAATCAAAATTTTACTTAGATATAGGATAGCCTTAAATTGAACAAACTTTTTTAAATACTCTTTCTTAATTCTAATTGGAGGTGCAAAAGATGGCAAAAAAAGGAGGAAAGCCTTTGTATGTTAAATCAGCTGTTAAAGAGCTTGTAGGAGACTTCAGAATCTCAGCAGACTTCTGGGATGCTTTAAACGAAAGAATTCAATGGAAGATTAAAAGAGCAATAGAAAGAGCAAAGGCAAATGGTAGAAAGACTGTTAGAGGGGCTGACTTGTGAATGAAAGTTATAGGAATAACAGGAACTTTAGCAAGCGGAAAAACAAGCGTTAAAGATTTTTTTCTTTCCCATTTTTCTTCTTCTTTTGTTTCTCTTTCAGACATAATAAAAGAAGAACTTCTGAAAGAAGAAAAGGAATTGAAAAGAGAGAATTTTATAGAAAAAGGAAATGAACTGAGGAAAAAATATGGAAATCAAATTCTAGTAGAAGTTGCTACTTTAACCCTACCAGAAAAAATTGAAAAACAAGTTTTAATTATCGATGGTATAAGAAATCCAGGAGAAGTAGAATATTTGAGGAAAAAGTTTGGTAAAGATTTTGTGTTGATTGCTGTAGATGCTCCAAAAGAATTAAGATTTAAGAGATTGCTAGAAAGAGGAAAAGAAGGAGATCCAAAAACTTTTGAAGAATTTTTGAAAATGGAAGAAGTTGATTTGGGAAAAAATCAGCCCGAATATGGACAAAAAGTTGAAGAATGCTTAAAGCTTGCTGACTATTTGATAATTAACGATGGTAGCACAGATGAATTAAACAAAAAACTTGAAGAAATTTTAAAAGCTATTCTTTCTTCATAACAATAACTTTCGTGTATTCTGAAGCCTTTTCTTCGAATTTCTCCGCATCTTCTTTAGAACCAACGATTTTATTGTAATGCATAGGTATTGCATACTTTGGTTTGATTGCCTTTACTGCTTCTACTGCCTCTTCAACATTCATCGTATAAGTTCCTCCTATTGGCAGCATAGCTATATCAATTTTTCCCAAGTTATTCATTTCAGGGATAAAATCAGTATCACCCGCATGGTAAATTCTAACTTTATTAATTTCAATAACATAACCAACATAATTCATTTCTTTTGGATGAAAAACTACTCCTTGAGACCTAAATTTATTAACATTATAAGCTGGAACTGCTTCTATTGTTGCATTGTTTATCGTTATTTTGTTTCCAGGAACAAAATATAAAATCTTTGCAACTTGAGATTTAAAGTTATCAACTTTTGCTCTACACATTTTAGCTGCAATTATCACAGCTTGGTGATTTACAATCTTCTTAATATCATCAATGCTACAATGGTCGAAATGATCATGAGTAATAAGAATTAGGTCTGCATCTTTCTCTGGAATTCTAAGTTGAAAAGGATCGATGAAAATTTTCTGTTCTTTTTCAATTTTAAAAGATGCATGACCAAGCCAATGAATGTCAATTCCCAAAATTTCCATATTGAGTTTTTCAAACCCTATTTAAAAGCTTTACATAATGCAAAAAGTTACAAATTACAATAGAATGTTACACGTGTAACATATAAGCTTCTAATGCCCATATGGGACAGTTTTAAAAAATACGAAAACGAATATTAAACTTCAAAGACGAGGAAATTCTAAACTTTAAACCATTACAAAAAATTCTCGAAAAACTTTTAAATATAGAAAATCAATAAACCTTATGGCAATCAGTGACTTTTTCCCTGGTAAAAAAGAAGAAAAAGAAGTTGAGCTGAGCGAAATCCAAGAAGTAAAAACTCCAGAAAGTAAGGAAAAACTTAAAATAAAAATTGAAAAAATTTCTAAGGCTGAAGACATTGATAGAGTTGTAAGGTTTGCAAGACAAATGATAGTCATAGCAAAAACTCAAGAACTTCAAAAGAGAGATTTTGGATATGCTCAAACCTTGATAATGAAGCTTAGGAGAAGCTGTAAGCAAAATAATATTGATTTGGTTGGAACTTCTGATGGTTATCTAATCCTTGCTCCTTCTTTCGTTGAAATAGTTAGAGAATAAGTTAAAAAGGTGAAGAGGATTTAGCGAAGATTCTCTAAAGTTAAAAAAGTTAATAAGAGAACTTGAAAAACTCAAAGGCAGACATACTGAGTTAGTCTCTGTTTACATTCCCGCTGGCTACAATTTGTATGAAATGATTAATCAGTTAACACAAGAAAAATCTACAGCTGAAAACATCAAAAGCAAAACAACAAGAAAAAATGTTATTTCAGCGTTAGAAAAAATTATTCAATACTTAAAACTTTTCAAGCAAACTCCCCCTAATGGCTTAGCTGTTTTTGCTGGAAATGTTTCTGAATTTGAAGGAAAGGAAGATATAAGACTTTGGGCGATAGAGCCGCCAGAAAAACTGGAAACAAAAATTTATTGGTGCGATCAAGTTTTTGTTTTAGACCCATTAAAAGAAATGGTTAAAGAGAAAGATGTTTATGGTTTATTAGTTTTAGATGCTAAGGAAGCTACCATTGGTTTGCTCAAAGGTAAAAAAATCATTGTTAAGAAAAAAATGGACTCTACAGTTCCAAGTAAAACAGTAAAGGGAGGAATGTGCTTACATAAAACAACTTTAATAAAATTGGCAAATGGCCAAGAAGTTCCTATCAATAAAATAAGGAGAGGAGAGGAAATTCTTTGTTTTGATTTTTCTGACGGAAAAGTTAAGAGTGGAATAGTTGAAAATATTTTTAAAAGAAGGGTTGAAAAAGCGAAGAAAATTTTTTATGAGAAAGGTAGCTTAATAGCAAGTGATGATCACTTAATTTTTGTGAAAAAAGAGAAGATTGAAGAAAAGTTTGTGAAAGATTTGGAAAAGCAGGATATGGTTTTTGTTTTAGAAGGAAATGAAGTCAAAGAAGCGAAAATAAAAAACACAAGCGAAGTTTTTGTCGAAGCTTCTACATTCTTTTATGATCTAGAAGTTTCTCCCTTTGGAAATTATTTTGCTAATGGTTTATTGGTTCATAACTCTCAAGGAAGGTATGATAGGTTAAGAGAAGATGCGATAAACGAATTTTTGACTAAAGTTGGTGAGATATCTTCAAAAATTTTCCTAGAAGAAAAGGTTTCTGGAGTTTTGATTGGTGGTCCTGGACCAGTAAAAGAAAAACTAGCAAAAGAAGATTATCTTAATTATCAGATAAAAAACAAAATAATTGCCGTTAAAGATGTAGGTTACGCTGATGAATATGGTTTGGAAGAATTGGTAAAGAGGTCTGAAGATGCTTTAGAACAAACTGAAATTTTTAAGGAGAAAAAATTGCTAAATGATTTTTTTGTTAGACTTAGAGAAAAAGAGAATGTTGTTGTTGGTTTGGAAAAAACTTTAAAGGCTTTAGAAGTAGGAGCCATAGAAGAGTTAATCATATCGGAAAATTTTGAGTTTGTTAGAAAAAGCTTAGCTTGTAAGAATGGTCATAAAAAAGTGGCAATTTTAAAGAAAGATGAAAAAGCTTATTGCGAAATTTGCGGAGAAGAGATGAAGGTTGAAAGCGAGGAAGAAATTTTCGATGAAATAGTGGAAAAGGCTGAAGAACTTGGAGCAAAAGTTCATATAGTTTCTGATGATACTGAAGAAGGCAAAGGATTCAAAAGCATGGGAGGTATTGGAGCAATTTTGAGATTCAAGATCGAATAGCTAAATATCTAAAATAACTTGAGCTTTCCATACATCTTCTTTCCAAATTTTCATTTGATGATAAGTACATGCCTTAACAACAGTTCTTGTCTCATGTTTTTGAGGATTTATTTCCTCCCCTTTACAAACAGCTTTTAACTTAAAATCTTTTTCATCAATTTTGACATCAAACTCGCTAAATGCTAAATTCTTGCTGTCAGAAACGTAAAGAAGTTCGTTAAGCCAGTTGAACATTAAAGATTCCAAATCATGACCTTCTACATAAACTTTTTCTTCCATTTTCTTCTCTACTTGTTTTGTATTTATCATAACTTCAAACATTGCCAATGCTGCATTAGCAAAAAGCTCGTTTAAATCCCTTCCATAAGCTAAAAATGCAACGTCTGCAGTAGTAATATCAATAAACTCAAAAGCTTTCATATCTAAAGTTGTTTTGAATTTTAAGATTAAATTTAATGCCGAATGAAATCGTGTGCTTATTTAAATCTTAAACTACATTTTTATATGAAACATCGAATGTTTTTATTACTATTAATTGTAGGAATTTTTTTAGCAATAGGAATTGGAGTCTATTATTATAAGATATCAACACCAATTATTACTACTTCCCAATCTACATCTCCAATATTCGGTCCTTCCCCTTTAACAATTAGGTTATCATTATCTCCACTTCCAAGTGAATCAGAAAAAACAGCGGAATTAACAGCTACTCTTACATCATCCGTAGATGCTCCTAATACTACTGCTAGAATTATTTTACCAGATGAAATAACACTTGAAAATGGAAATTTAACATGGAATGGTGATATACTTGCAGGTGGTATTGTTAAATTTAGTGCAGTAATAAAAGTTGTTAAAAAAGGAGAGTGGGTTATTAAAGCTTACGCAAGTTGCAACTCTACTAAATGTTTTCCTTTATCCTATGACGAACTTTATGTTGTTATGTGCGACGGCATTAAAGCTAGTCATAGCCCACCAGTAAAGAGTTGGTATGAGGGGGGACCTTATCCTATTGTGGAGGTAATACCAGGGCATGTTACAGATATAGAAGAATTTAGAAAAAAGATGAAAGAACTAGTAAATAGTTCACTTTCACTTTCTTCTTTACCACAGCTGAATAAAGAAGTTATAGTAACCTATACTGTTACACCATTTATAGACCTTCCAAATCCTCAGTTCACACAATTGACACTTGCTTATCCTTCAAAGGGATTTGAAGTAACTAATGTTGAATTCCCATCTAATGGAGAGAAATTTATAAGTAAGGGGCAGTTAAGTTGGAAAGGTAGTATCAAAAGTAATGAAACAATTGAAATAAAAGCTACACTTAAACCAATAACAACTGGTTATGGATTTATTTACGGTAGCTTGATGGTTATACCAGATGGAAAAATTATTACGACTCCAATTTCTGATGTTAAAGAAATAAATGTTAAAATCGGAGAATGTTATGCTACTGTAAGTGAAGTTAAATAAAGATAACTATAATTAGTTTAAAAGCCATATAGCTTATTTTTATTTAATCAAATGAGAACCATCACAAGTTTTGGTAGTATTCAAATCTATAAAGCCTTCTCTGCAAACGGCAAAAGTTACTCCATATTCTCTTGTTTTTTCAGCAACTTTTTTCATTAGCTCTAATCTGTATTCTCTTGGCAAATAGTAATATCCGCTAATTTTTTCTCCCTTGATAAAATAAAGGCTTCTTAACTTTTTCATCTCCTCCGGAAACCCTCTTTTCATTCTTTCCCAATTATCTAGCTTAACTTTGTATGTGCTTGAAACTATGTGTTTTGCTCCAGCTTCAGTTACTGTTTTCACTAATTCACCAATTTCCATATCGTTTATCAGCGGAATTATGGGATCTATTCTAGCTATTGTTGGTATTCCATTTTTAGAAAGAATTTTAATGACCTCTAGTCTTTTTCTGGGAGGCGGTGTATTTGGCTCAAGTTTTTTAGCTTTATTTTCATCCAATGTTGTTATTGTTATGCTTACTGCAATTCTGGATTTTTTCAATATATCCAGATCTCTTAACACTAAATTTGATTTTGTTACAATCATTATTTTGAAACCATGGTTAGAAAATATCTTCAAAGCTTCTCTTGTTAGCTTTAACTTCTCTTCTATTGGTTGATAAGCATCATTGCTGTTTGCTATCGTTACGTATTTGTTTTGTTTGATTTTGGAAATTTCTCTGTTCAATTGCTTTATTATATCTTTTTTCACTCTAACCTCAGAAAACCTTGGTATATAACTACTAGCGTAGCAATATAGGCAATCATGTGAGCAACCAACGTATGGGGAAAATGAATATTTAAAAGGGCAAGTACAAAGCTTGCTTTTCCATGGGTCAAAGAGCGTTATTGCTGGCATAAATTATGTAGCAATAATAATTTTTATGGAGTTAGAAGAAGCTGTTGAAGAGATGAAAAAGAAGGGAATAAAGAGAGTTTTTGTTCAGTTGCCAGAAGGATTAAAAACAAAATCCTTAGAAATTGCTGATTTTTTAGAAAAAAATGGATTAGAACCAATAATTTGTTTGGAAAATACTTATGGTGCTTGCGATTTAAGAGATGAGGAAGCTTTGAGATTAAAATGCGAGGCAATTTTGCATTTAGGGCATAATGAATTTGGTTTTGAATGGCTGAAAAGCAAGCTATCAATTTTTTATGTAGAATGGTTTTCTGATAAAAATGGCAAAAAAGTTTTTGAGAAAATAAAGGAAGCTTTGAAAAATTTTGAGAAAATTGGAGTTGTTTATAGCATTCAATACAAAAAGGTTTTTGAAAATGTTGTTGAGTTTCTTAGAAACAAAGGTAAGAAAGTCTTTGTAAGTGGAAGCGGACAAATAATTGGCTGCAATTTGAATAATGCCTTATCTATTGAAAAAGATGTAGAAGTATTTCTTGTCGTTTCTGCCGGAAAATTCCACGCTCTTGGATTAGCTTTAAAAACTAGCAAGCCTGTTTATGTTTTTGATGTAGAAATGAACGAAGTTCAGAAAATAGATACAGGTAAATACTTGAAAATAAAAGCTTGGAACAAAAAGATTTTGGAAGAAAGCAAAAACGTTGGTCTAATGGTAAGCTGGAAGAAAGGTCAAATAAAAGATTTTGAAATAGCGAAAAAGAAGATTGAATCATTGAATAAAAAAGTTTATGTTTTAGCTTTTGATGAATTGAATGAAAGTTTACTAGAAGGATTAAAGCTGGATTGTTTGGTAAATTTAGCTTGCCCAAGAATTTCTGTGGATGATTTAGAAAGGTTCAAAATTCCAATTGTAGATTATCTCGATGTTTTATCCTAAAAGTTGATTCTATTTATAAGTTTTGAAATCAAAAATCCTGCAACAAGTAAGACAAACCCTAAACCAGAAATAGTTATCCAATCATACACTCCAAGAGGAGTAATCTTAAAGTAGCTATACAAGAAATAAACTAATAAGATTTGTAGTGCTATCGTTAAAATTATAGAAGCCGTTAACATTTTGTTCTTCTTAAGATTCTCTAAACTTAAGCTTCCTTCAAAACTCTGAACTATAAACACTTTGAACATCTCGAAAATAACAAAAGAAGAGAAAACAACCGCTCTTACTTCTTCTTGACTCTCGAAATCCAAAACAAAATATTCAAGAATTATTAACAACGAAAGTAAAGTTCCTGTTAAAAGAATGAATGTAACATCTCTTTTATCAAATATTCTTGTTTTAGCTTTTCCTCTCATTATATCTTTTCTTGCAGGATCGTTAGCCAAAGAAATTGCTGGTAAACCATCTGTAACCAAATTAATCCAAAGCAAATGAATTGGTAATAAAACTAAAAACGGGGAGAAAAGAGAGAAAAACAAAACAACAAAAACCTCAGCAATATTGCAAGAAAACAAATATAAAACAAACTTTCTTATGTTCTCAAAAATTTTCCTTCCTTCTTTAACAGCATTTCTTATGCTTGCAAAATTGTCATCAAGCAAAACAATATCGCTCGCTTCCTTAGCAACTTCACTTCCTTTAATCCCCATCGCAATTCCCACATCAGCTTTTTTAATAGCTAAAGCATCATTAACTCCATCTCCAGTCATCACAGCAATTTTTCTTTCTTTCTTTAAAATATCAAGAAGCCTAAGCTTGTGAAAAGGTGAGCTTCTTGCGAAAATGTTAATATTACTATCCAAAGCTTTCTTTAATTCTTCTTCGCTCATTTTCTCCATTTCCTCTCCAGTAAGCACGCCATTGCTTTTCAATCCGACAGTTTCGGCAATTGCTTTTGCAGTTTCTGGATTGTCTCCAGTAATCATTATAACTCTAATTCCAGCTGAATAGCATTCCTCGATTGCTTCTTTGGCTTCTTTTCTTGGAGGGTCAAAAAGAACAACGAGAGAGAGAAATATGAGACTTTCTTCTTCTTTTCCCTCCTCAAAAGGTTTATAGGCTAAAGCAAGAACTCTCATCGCTCTTGAAGCAAACTCAGAATTTTTTTCCAAGATTTTTCTTTTTTCTTCTTCTGTTAATTTTTCAATCTTACCTCCTTTTAAAATTCTGTTACACTTTTTTAAAATAACCTCTGGTGCTCCTTTTGAAAGAACTAGAGTTTCTTTCTCAAATTTATAAACTACAGACATCATCATTCTTTCTGAAGAAAATGGAATTTCTTTTATCCTCTTTCCTTCTTCTGTTTTAAAGTTTAAGGCATATTGTTTTAAAGCTACTTCCGTTTCATCTCCAACCCAAACTTTTCTCCCTTCTTTTAAAATTTCCCTTGCATTGTTGCAATGATAACAAACTTTTATGCTTAACTCTTTCGCCCTTTCGCTTTCTTCCAGGAACCAAAGCTCTTTGACACTCATCTTTCCTTCTGTCAACGTTCCTGTCTTATCCGTGCAAATCACATCTACTGAACCGACTGACTCTATTATGTTAAGCCTCCTTACCAAAGCATTTCTTTTTGCCATTTCTCTAACACCTAAAGCTAAACCAATAGTTGTTACAGCTGGCAAACCTTCTGGAATTGCGGCCACAGCCAAAGAGACTGCAAGCAATCCGGCTTCAACGATTCCAAACTTCTTAAAGGAAAGAACGAAAGTTAAAACAATCAACAGAACCGAAAGAACGACAATTTTCTTCGTAAAACCTTCCATCTTTTCTTCGAAAGGAGTTTTTTCCTCTTCCATTTTTTCTAAGGTAGAAGCAATTTTTCCAACTTGAGTTTTCATGCCTGTGGCAAAAACCCTCGCTATAGCTTTCCCCAAAAATACGGTTGTTGCTGAGAAAATTTTCTCTTTTTCTCTTTTTTCCACCGCTCTCGATTCTCCCGTTAAGATTGATTCATCCACCTGTAAACTTCCCTCTAGAATTTCAGCATCGGCAGGAACTATATCTCCACCCTCTACAACAATTATATCACCAGGAACAAGCTTGCTTGCTTCTATTTCTTGCTCTTTTCCCTCTCTTATAACTCTCGCTCTTGGTGCAGCAAGTTTTTGCAAACCCTCTATAATCTTTTCAGCTTTATACTCCTGAAAAAAACCTAGAATTGCGGAAATGAAAACGATGAATAAAATTAAAAGGGTATCGATAAATTCTTCTTTTTGATAGTAGTTAATGAGAAAAGAAATGATTGAAGCAAAAATTAAAAGTAAGATTAGAGGGGATTTGAATTGCGAGAAAAAGATCTTCCAAGCAGAAATTTTTTTCTTCTTTTCAATCTTGTTTTCTCCGTATTTTTTTAGAAGTTCCTGAGCTTCTTTTTCTGAAAGACCAACATATTGCATTAAATTATTTTTCTTTCTCAGCTTTTAAGTTTCGAAGAACAAATAAACCAGATGAGAATTGGGAATCTATCAACGAATTTTTCAACTCATACCAGAAAAAGGACTAAATTTTTAAGATTCTCTCTTTCCTATTATTTGATGTCTTTATCAACTTTTGGAATTTTCAAGGTAGTTTGTTAAACTAGATCAATTTTGGGCCTGGCGGGATTCGAACCCGCGACCATTCCCTCAAATTTTTCTGAATTCTTCTTTAATTTCTTCAGGTACAATAAAACTTTTAAATTTTTTCATTTAATTCTTTCTCTTCTAAAATTTCTCACTTGCTAAGAATATCTTCTTATTTTTGATGTTTTATCAAAACCACATGCAGCACAATAACCCTTGGAAATGTTATAAGATACTCTTGACCAAATTAAAAAACATGTGAAGCAAGTTACCAATTGAATAGATAGCTTAGAGAAGTGGTCTTTATTCTTCTAAAAGAGGGAACGAGGAAGATAAATGTTCGTTCTAAAGCCGTCTTCTCCTTCAACATCCATTATTCTACCAAAGTAGGTTTCTTTTATTTTAAAATACTCACTTGAGTCAATTTTGTCGATGATTTCTTTCCAATCACCAAGTTTTAATATTAAAAATATTAGTTCGATTCCTCCAATTATCTGCATAGCCTGAGAAGTAAATCCCTTTTTTATATTATTATAACCTTTCTCAAATCCGATGCTCTCCATATCACGAAGGTAAAGTCCAGTTAGAGTAACTACATGGTCATCCCCAAAATAACCAGTAATTGCGTAAGTCTCATAATCATTTCCTATTTGTTTAGCTGTTCTAGGAATAAGTTCAAGTAAAGAGACCATATCATCAAGTATGTATTTTTTAAATCTTTCAACACCACCATTTTCTTCTAACTTTCTTTTTAATGTCTCTATCTCATAGTCATTAAGATTTAAAAGACTTGGAGTCCATAATCCATCTATTCCAATATTTCCAGGAACTAATCTTATTACTTGATAAAATCTTTCTGGAGTTTCATTTCCTAACAACCTTCCGAGTTTTTCAACTTCTTTAGGAAGTCTTAGTATAGCAACAACAGGACAATGCTTTATATTGATTCTATCTTTTAAAATTCTTTCACTTTCTTTGAGTTCATGTTCTGCAAGCGATTCAGACTGAGCTCCCCATGGACGGTCATAACCAGACGATACTCCATACATCACTCTTGAAGTTTCTGGAGAAGATAAGAGTTTTTGAATTCTTTTTCTTTCTCCTCTTTCGCTCCAATAATTTTCAAGTTTTTCTTTTTCACTATTAGACCAAAATCGACTACCTATCCCCTTACGACCCTCAACAAAAGTTTGTGTTCCACGAGAACCAAATATTTCCAAAGAAATCTCTACTCTATAATTTAGATTTATTCCACTTCTTCCTCCATCAGAAATTAAAGAAATTCTTTCTCTATCTAATTTCCCAGGAATCATGGAAGGAGGAATGTAAAGATACTTTTCTAATTCTCTAAGATTGGGATATTCTTTCAGAAGTGGCTCGTTAAATTTAACATCATCATAATAAAGTAGAATAGACTCTTCTATTTTTTCTTCTTCAACGAAAATAGCATTTCCTATAGAAATCATTTTATCACTATTTAGTAAATATCTTTCTAATTTAAAATCATTTTCGATAACAAAATATATATTTTAGAGTATTTAGCTTTCCTCAAGGGTAGTTTGATTTGAGAAAAAAATTAGATTATAGTGAATATAAAATCCCATAAAATTTGGGCCTGGCGGGATTCGAACCCGCGACCAACGGGTTTCTTCATTATATCAGAGCTTTTTTGCTCAGCTGGCTTAAAAGCCTCAGCAGCAAAAACTTCCGCTGCTCTACCAGGCTGAGCTACAGGCCCATTTTTTAAATTTTAGTGAAGTGAAAATAAAAGATTTTTTACTTGCTAGCTAAAAAATCAACTCTAAACATCTAGAAAATATCATAAAAGTCTTCGGAAGAGTCAAATAAAATTATTTTAAGCTGGAGAAGCATAAACTATTGTATCTCCTCTTATTAACATAGTACCCATTTTCACTCTATTTTCTCCATTCTTTTTTATTTCTGCGTCGTCCAACCATAAATTCAAATGTAAATCCAAAGCTCTTAGAACGCCAGTAATTTCTTCACCATTTTTTAACTTTACTAGAACTCTTTTTCCTTTTGCTTTATCCAAAGCATCTATTGGCCTTTCTGTCATACTTTATTCTTTATTCTTTAAGTATTTAAAAACTTTTCTACTTTAGTAAATAATCGAATTTCTTCAATTTTTTGAAAGTTTTACTTATCGGTTCAGGCATTATTCTTGTTGAGTCAAAAATTTCCATAAAGCCAGCATCAGCTCCAAATCTTGGAACAACGTGAATATGAATGTGTTCGATGCTTGCACTAGCTACTTCTCCTATATTAATTCCAATGTTAAATCCTTTTGGTTTAAGAGCTTTTTTCAAAAGTTTTACGACTTTTTGTGTTGTTGTGAAAAGTTTTTCTAATTCATCTTTACTCAACTTATCAAAATCTTTCACATGTCTTTTTGGAAAAATTAGCAGATGACCAGTATTATAAGGAAACTTGTTCATAATCACATAAACATCTCCTTCTTTTAGAACGAATGTTTTTTCTTTTTTGTTAACTATTTTGCAAAAAACACATTCTTTGCTT
>Ga0080004_1112147_pt1 | contig 18592 bp, 32 predicted proteins | sample WasSprMetagenome_FD_69207 | JGI IMG/M metagenome (GOLD analysis project Ga0080004, IMG submission 69207) | Sulfidic aquatic microbial communities from Washburn Spring, Yellowstone National Park, USA - WS (SPADES assembly) (version 2) | ecosystem: Environmental > Aquatic > Thermal springs > Hot...
GGTTGCACTTCCCTCATATGGATAGTTGACACAAGCGTGAAGGCCTAATGTTAGCAGCCACGGGGTAGTTCTATTTATGATGTTGGATTTGTCAGCCACTTGGACTCCGTTTATCCAGCCCCTAGCATAGCCATTGGGCACGTTTGGGTCCGACTGTTTAACTCCAACCTGAAGCCAGTATACTTGGTTTCGGTTGACAATGACGCCTGTGTTTTCTTCAAACTCGCCCGCAGACGTGCGCCATACAAAGAAGAAATAGTCGGTTTCTCCAACCCGTTTTATTGAGAAGCCAGCCATGCTTCTCCAATCGCCAGCTTCTGAAACAAAGAATATGTTGGAACGAGTGGTGTTGCTGAATTCGCCTGATACAAGGAGGAAACCAAAAACTGCAGCATAACAAGGGTCTAAGCTAATAGTTTCTACGACCCTCACTTCTGCGCCTTGGGAGGCAACTTTCATTGAGTAGTTGCCGTGAAGTTTCCATTCAGAGCTTGCCTCAGGTCCTCCAAAAACTGCATCCCAGTCATAGAATGGGCGGGTAATGTGCCTACCAACCACAGACCAACCTGTTAGGTTTCCTGTTTCGAATCCGCCATTTACGATTTGCTCTCCCATAGGACATGGGGACGGAGGGGCGCTCAGCTGGATTACTCTTACCTCGTAAATATCAAGAGATTTGACCTCAGCCTCTGTGTTCGTTATTTTTGCATTGAATATTTTGTATGCCCATATCGATCCCTTCGGCAAGTGCGTGGTTATAGCGCCCTTATCTTCCCCGTCAATATAGAATCGACATTCAGAACCGGGCGTTAAAATGGCTTCAAGCTTCGCTTCAAATGGAGACGGTATGGTGGCAAGTAATAGTGTGGACTCTTCTGCACCATCTGAAACAGTTCCATACAACTCGTTGTTGACAACCTTGAAGCCTATATGCGGTAGAGTGTCATCCGTAGAGCCTGACACTATTTTTATGACTTGGTTTGTGTTTTCCATAATGTAGACGTGACAGCCGAAATACCTTATGGCATCCCATGTTGATCGACCGGTAAACCCATAATGATCCTTCCAAACAGAGGCTGTGCTCCCAACCTCATAAGGTTCTACAATCTCCAATGTGCAAGTTTCTGGGTCAGGATAATCCACTCGGCCATTTCCAGTCACATCTGACAACAGAATTTCGGGCAACCAATGATTGATAATCCAGAATACTTCAAAATCGCGAAGCTTCTGTAATATTCCCTCAGCATCAACGAATTCTGCTGGCTTGTCTGGAATATTGGGCCAGAAAGGCGAACTCCAAAAATCAGGCACTTCGGATCTTCCATGGACATGAGCCTCGGGAGGGAAGGCGCTTGGTTTATCGGGGATGTTTGGCCAGAACGGCGAATCCCACAAGTCAGATATCTTCGCCCTTAAAAGGTTTGGGATCCTTTCAGGATTTAAGGTTCCGCTCACTATCTTTGAGGCGTCCAAGTCAGGTATTCGTGCTACGTCAAATATGCCACTGGTTATCTTGCCTGCATCCAAGTCCGGTATCCTATAAGGGCTGAAAACGCCTGAAAGTATATCTTCTGCCCTTGCTCTTGGGACATCACTATCAGTTAGTGGGCCTCCGACGTTTCTGATTCGTTTTCCACTCCAATCCTTATCGACATCAACAATCAACAATGAGAGCTTTGGAACGACGATCTTCAAGGCCTTTTTGGCAAAGTAGTAGGCTATTGGGTCGAAGCTTCCCATACGGCTACCTCAGCATAGTCTTCCAAACCGTAACTGTAACAGGGTGATCTGCATCCTTGTTGACCGCCTGAATTTTCACGTAAGGCGTGAATAGGGGTATGAGTGTAGTTCCTTGCCTGGTTGCGCCCGCCGCAAACGTCAAATCCCCATAGTTTCCAGCTTCTTCAGCGTCCTCAGGAGAATCAAAGCTCACGCCATCTTGGCTGTAGAGCCATCTAATGCGAACACCAGCCGTTGCATTCACGTCATAGCAAGCTTTCGCTGTTATGAGAAGAGCTGAATGTTTATCTCTAGATACAACTGTGAACTCCTCGAAACTGTTTCCAGCTATGCTTTTAGAATCGAAAACTTTGGCTGTTCCCTCTCTAACTGGAGTAAGCTCGCGTATTAGCCTTCCAGGAGAACTTAAGCCCGGCATGTCTATTCCCGCCACCAATACCATAACCTGGCAGTTCCTTCGGCTCCTAGCCCTCTAATTTGAATGTCATCGAACTCTATGTCCCATCTGTCGCCAACTTCAGCCCTCTTGGGATCTGATAGGATTTCTCCCTTGGCGATAATGTATTCGAAGCCTCCTCCAACTTCTTCAACCCAGAAGCCCAAGGCTACTGCAGGTTTAAGCTTCCTAGCCTCCCTCATGCTCTTCCATGCCGTAATCGAAGTGTCAAACTCGATTTTGTTAACCCTGTTTGGAAGCTGCGGGATACGTTCAGCCAATTTTTTGACGAGTTCATCAATACTTTTAGAAGCAAGCCCAATCGTTGCTGGAAGCAATTCCTCAATCCTTTCAGGCGGCACGGCAGGCGGGATGGCAGCGGCGGGGGCACCAACCCTCTCGGATATCACCTGCAAAAGCTTTAACTGCTGCTCTTCAACCCTCAGCAGCAACACTATCAGCTCGTCGACTCTTGTGAGAACATCTAAAAGCCGTTGAAGGGGTATCTCCATAACAACCTTTCCATGCTAGTTTAAGGCACTTTACAGGTCGTAGGCTTGCAGCATTACTGAAATTGTTTTTGAGCTGGCCACAGCCTTAATGTTCTGTCCAGGGTTCATGGTGAAAAGGGGCGCGTCCATAGACCTGTAAACATCTAAACTAGCATAGGCATCCAAGGTTATGGGTGGAAGCGTCCTCTCAACGGTTGCATCCCGTTCAATTGTAAGAATCAGCGTATTTGCAGTCGCCGCGTTGTTATGTATCAGCATGCCGTAGACTTTTCGTGCAAACTTGTTGGATGGAACAGTGTTGTTTGTCAATGGAATTTTGTCTGTTCCAACTTCGGCCTCCATCTCAAAAGTGTCTTCGGGCTTAACCATGTCAGCTTCCTCCTGCTAATATCCTCTCTATGGTGGCTTTGTCAACTTCTGTTGGGGGAGCCCACTCCTCGGGCACGGTCCAAGTGAAGTGTCTAAGTCCTCCAATGGTTATGAACCTGCATGGCGGCTTCTGCCTCAGCATCCCCTCAATCACATTTTTGTTTGTTATCTGTATGGTGTCATAGCCGGCTCCAAGAATGCGTAGGCTTGGCCTTATGGGCCTTCCAGCATCGTTCTTAAGCCCGATTTCTATACTCAGCTTCTGGTATAGAACGCATTCAGTCGCCACCGTTGGGTTCTCATAGGGGCTTAAAAGCCCCGGAATGTAATCGCGTTTGTCTCCAACTTTTGGCGGTTCAACCTTGTAGCCCCAGCCTGTCTGCGGTGTGCCCGCTGGAATGCTTCTGTAAAGCCATATTTCGCTTGGCCTTATGCCGAAGGCGAAGTGCAGTATTCTGAAGGGCCTCTCCTCCCAGACTGTTAGTATGTCAGGCTCCTCTCCTAGGGCTGTTTCTCCCATGATTTTAAAGTCGACAGTCTGTCCAGCTGGGATTTCTTCAAGCTCATTGTCGTAGGTTCTGTGAAGTGGAAACCTTCGCATTACACGGAAAAAGTAAAGTGCGAATACTGGCTCCTTGGCCACTGCCTTTGGGAGGATAATGGCTAAGTTCATGTTTTCGTCGAGGATGGATTCCACTATGGGCTTGTTTAACTCAACCATGCGGTTCTGCCTCCGTTCATAAAAAGGTTCGGGAGTTCCATTGTTTTGTTCAGCTCCCTATTGGGGGATTTTAGCCCTTTGTCGATGTTGTTGAGGCTGTTACTGTTATCGGGGCGAAGTCGTAAGCGGCTGTTTCAGCTTCTCCAGCTGTGACTCCTCCATGAGTGTGCGCTGGCAAGTCTATTGTGATGCTAACCGAGTGTGCGTGTGGTCTATGTCCAGCTAGGTATCCGGGTTTTGGCATTGTTCACCCTCCTATGCTCCTGGTCTGGCTAAGGCTGGAACATCCTTGCCGTAGCCTATCCATACTCCAACTGGAAATGCATATGTTGTTACGGTTGCTCCCGCTGTCTTCGACTCAACCTTTCCATCTATGTCTAACGTTGCATCGGCGATAACTGGGTGGGGAAACTCGAAAACCTGCATGTCCGTCGCCTTCGTGATTAGGGTGGCTTCAATGGGATACTGTGGAACGCCGTCGACGTCCACAACTTGAACAGCCGTTAAAGGAGCTGTTGGGCTGAGCTCTATTATGTCCGTGACTATGAAGATCTGCTTTGTTGGGATTGTTAGTTTGCCGGATGTTGGAGGAATGATGTTGAAGGTTCCAACGTATTTCCCGCCTGCAAGCGTTATATCCCTTTCATATGTGAAGTTCTCCGCTATGTGTTCTGGGCGGAGCTGCATCAAAACAATGTCGTCGCTCTTAGCGTATTGAAGCGGCATAATGTTGCGTTTTTCTTTCTCCTTGAACTCGGCTAAAACTTGGCAGACAAGCTCAAGGTTCCTCGTCAAGCCCGGAACTTCAAAAGTTCTCTCTGAAATGTTTAAAGTTCTAATCTTGGCAAGCTCATGCTTAACAATGTCGTACTCTGTTCCAAACGGTTCAACCTTACGGCTGAGAACAGACTTCGTGTCTATTTCCAGCAGCCTTTTCAGCTCTTCAATCTCCATACGGTTTCCTCCGTTTAAAATCTGAAAAGGAAAAAGAATATTAAAATGATGGTCTCAGTAAGTATTGGTTAGGCTAATGGCTGAGGAGCTGGTTTTCACGGCGCAGGTTCAGAAAATCTACAGGATAGCCATACCGAGAACCATCTACAAGGCATTGGATATTAAGCCTGGAGACTACGTTGAGGTTAGAGTAAAAAAGCTCAGCATCAAGCCTAAGGGCTACCCGCTAACTCGATGAACACTTGAATGTTACGCCTCAATGTCAGCGGCTCATCACGTAGCCAGTTTTTGGCTTCTCCTTTTCGGCTCCGGACAGTTGGTATTCCGCCTTCCTTTCCATGCCGGGCAGGATATCCTCGAGCTTTGGCAGGGTTGGAAGTTTACCCAAAACCTCGGGCAGTTTAGGCGCCTTTGGAACCAAAGCTTCAGGTGTTGGAGATTTTCCAGCCTCTAGGGAAGTTTGAAGTTTCAGCAGGGTTGACTGTGGACCTGGAGGCAACTCCACCTTCAAGGCTTCTCTAACCATGCTTTCGAATTGGGTTTCAGGCGTTGCTAGAAGCTGTGTGAAGGTTGATATTTTGGGGAGCTCTTGTGGAGGCATTTTACTTCTTCACCGCCTTTGTTGGAACATCAAGGGCTTGGGCTATGCCCTCGCCTATGTTCTCTATGGCTGTTCCAATGCTTTTCGCGATGCTGTCAGCCATCCTGTGGGGCCCAGTTGAGCCCAATGGCCCCTTGTCTATGGCTGAAGACACGGATTCAGACAATTCTTTTGGAACACGGACAAGGCTGTCTAAAACATCGTCTGCAACCCTGTGCGGAGGCTTAGCCGTTAAATCAGGCAACTCAGGCATTCAAACCACCAAATCAATAATTAACGTTTCATATTTTTAATTTTTTCTATTCCGCAAACACTTTAAGCGCAGCCAACACCGAAGGCAGCCACTTGTTCTCCTTAACAAAACGCTCGTACTCTTCAGGCTTCATCAAACGCTTAAGCTCGGCATAGGCTAGATCCGATGCCACATCACCAGCAAAGGGTATGACGTCTGCAAGGTCGTCCATCAACGCGTAGCGGAGAACCTCCCTCTGCCTTTCGTCAAGCCTCGGCAATGGCTTAGGAGGAAAATCTGGAAGCTCAACACTTGGAAACTCAACCTCTAAAAGTGGGATCTTAAGTTTTTCCAAGATTTTTATGGGCATTCGGTCCAGCCTACAATGGAGGAATTATTTCTATGTAGTCAAGTATTGTCTGCGTGTTATCGCTTGGAGCCAGTTCGAGGGTGAATGCTCCTACAAACGGCACTCCCACAACATTGTAGACTACTTCGCTTTCTCCAGCATCTATGCTGAATGAATCCTCGAAAATAACACTTTGAAATGCTCCCTTGGTGCCTCTGCCCCTTATGGCAATGGTTTGAGGCTTGTCGCTTGTCATGCCTATCCTAAGCGTTCTAATAGGGGCGAATGTTGCTGGTATTGAAAAGAAATTTGGCGCAACAAGTCCACTTGAGCTTGCAAACCTAACCCTTTCGGATATGGGTGCTGTTGCAAGCTCCAGCCACTGGAGAAGTGTAAGAACCCACTGAATTCCTGTGCCTTGGTCTGGCAGCGCAGCCCACGCAAGGATGTCGCCCTTCGCAAAAGTTGCTTTCCCCTTAACTGGAACGTTGAAAGAGCCTGCAGGGGTTATAACGGTTCCATAACCTCTAGCCCTCACAGTGCCCCCTTCCACGCTTTGGCCTCTTATATCGCCTGCTTTTACGCCTGGAATGTAGCCGTCTCCGGATGACGAGACAAGTTGGCTTCCCAGCCTGTTATAGTCCTCGCACATTGCATCGAAAACAGCTATGTCCGCAGCTGCTTTTTGCATCCATTCCACAACGTCATGGGCTAGGGGCGCCGCGTCGGCTATCGCCGGCAAGGCTAATGAGCTGTCAACCTCTATAGGTGCCCATGGCAAAAGCGAAGGCTTCATCAACCTATCCTTCAAGTCGAACTCAGACCTCTTTAAGGAAATACTTTGCAACTGGAAGCTAACACCTAACGGGGTTAACATTTTCTCTCCTCCGCTATTGAAGCTTAGGCCATGTTAATAGGCCGTAGCCTTTATCGGGCGATTTTTCGCCGAAACGCTTCATTCTAGCCTTGACATCATCAATGTTGCCGACCAGCCCTCTGTCTATGGCTAAAGCCACAAGCCCTGAGCAATGCGGCGTAGCCATACTGGTTCCAATCATCAAGTCGAAGCCATCAGGAACTAAGTCGTAAAAAGCGTCATACCATAGGCTCACCGCAGCCACAATCTGGCTTTCTCTGTCTCCGCCTATTCCGGCAACATCCGGCTTTAGGAAAGCTTCTCCATACTTTTGGTAATCCCTATCAAAGGCGTCCTTGTTATCCTTGTACCATCTTGCCTGCGGCCCTCTCGAGGAATAGCTTGAAGTGTCCATTGTTTTCCAGTCTATGGCGGATACGCATAGAACGTATGGGCTTGCCCCTGGGCTGTTTATGCTCCATTCTTCGCCGTCGTTTCCAGCTGCCACAATAAAGTTTGTGCCGTATTGCTTGTAGAGTTTTTCGGCGAGCACGCATTCAGGGTCCTCGTCAGCGCTTCCCTCTAATGGGCCGCCGAGGCTCATGTTCACAACCCTGCAGCCTTTTACGGCGCACATTTCCATAGCCTTCATGATTTGGAAGCTTGAGCATGGGCCAAAGGCAGTAAACACTTTAACGTGGTAGCTTTCAGGCGCCAAAGCAACAGGGATGAAGGTTCCATACCTCGAGGGGCAAGGTTGACCAAACGCACATGAATGTGTCCAGCTTCCATGGCCCATGGTGTCTATTGGAGGTTCAGCCGTTATCGAGTCGCATATCCAGTTTACGAATGGCAAGCCTATTGCAGGGTTTAGGTATATGCCCGTATCTATGTTCCCAACGTAGGTGGTAGTTAGCCTGTTATCGTCTGGGGCTTCCATAAGCTTCCTCGTGTCCGTGACAAGCTTCCAGTCGGCTCTCGCTATTACGGGTGGGAAGCCTCTAACATACTCCATCAGCCTCCCAAGGGGGTCAGCTGCAAACTTGAAGGCTTCGCTTGCCAAGGTTACAAGGGCGCTGAAGGGTGTTGGAAGTTCAGCTGCGGGCTTAACCCTAACGCCTAAGGCGTAAAGATCTGAAACGTCAAGCTTGGAGAGGAGCGGGTCTGTGGCAATAGCCACCCTCTTAAAAAGCTCGTCTACGCCGAGAGCCATCGGGTAAATCTTCTTCTGAACGGAGACAAGCCGCACGTTTGGAAGCCTTGAAGCCGTTTCGAAGTCGGCTGGCTCAGGAAGATCCACAAAAACAAAGTCGTTAACCACACCTTCAACGCTGTAGCCTAAACGTCTAAGATGGGAGGCGACTTCCTCAGCTTTTCCAGGCTCAACCTCAACGACGGCGGGTATGCCCTGAACTTCCCTCCTCTTAGCTTCAGCCCTTTTAATGGCTTCTTCAGCCCACGGGTTAACCTTCCCATTCCCTTTAGGGCTCATTTGCTCAGCTCCTTAAGCATATCGGTTAAGGATTTAATGCTTCGATTTGCCTCTTCAAGCTGCATTGTAAGTTTGGCTATTGACTCTGTGAAGGTTTCAAGCTTTGACAGGTGGTTGTTCAGCACTGCAAGGGCTTCAATGAGCTTCTTCATGTCGCTTCTCAAGTCTCTAAACAGGTTTGCCAGTTCACTCATCTCTTTCACCACACCTAACAGTTCATTCAATTCTTCAAGCAACAGCCATCAATATTATTTTCATGGCAAACATTTATAAAATAATTTCTAAAAAGCCTGCCCGGTCACCATGAGCACGGTTAAGGGGTTCCTAGCTGAAGTTAGGATATTACCCATGAGCCTGATGCTTCTGACATGTTTGCTTGGCGGCTTTTTTGCGGTGGGCCCCAATGTCGACTGGAACATAATGGGTTTAGTTTTGCTTAACGCCTTCTGCTTCCTCTACACGGCCCATTTAAACGACACTTACTGGGACATTCGGAAAGGAGAATATGAGAATGGAAGGAAACTTCACTCCGTAAGGTTTAGGGAGAATGGTTACCTCCCACGCTGGGGTTACGGTTACGAAATTCCAAGCGCTCCAATACTTCCCAAAGGATACTACTTGGCCGCTATGGTGTTCTTCGTCATCGTAGGAGTTTCAGTTATGCTTTGCATCTCAGCCCTTATTGGCTGGTTTTACTCAGCCATAGCCCTAGTTGGTTTGCTTCTTGCACTAACATATTCAGCTGGCTTAGACAAAGTACCAGCCCTTGGAGACACCATGTGGGAGGTGGGAGTGCTCTTTGCCCTATACTGCGGCTACTACTCTCAGAAGCTGGCTCTCGACGCTTTCATAATCCAGCTTTCAATACCGCTTCTCTTGGCCTTAATATCTGTTAAAGCCCTCGACTCGCTTCCTGACACCTTCGTGGACAACCGCGTGAACAAGCAGACCCTAACTGTTTTCCTATATAGAAGGGGGTTGTCTCCGAGTTCAATTAGACACGTATGCTATGTGCCAGCCTACGCGGCTTTTCTCCTACTGCTCTTTCAAAGCCTGCAAATGCCTAGGCTGGCTTTAGGTGCAGCCTTGACAGTTGGGCTGATAGCCTCATCGCATGTAATGAGGGATCCTGAGGGAAGAAAGAGCATAGTTGCCGTAAGCCTATCAATACTGTTCTTCATAGTTTGGGCGTTACTTTACATTAGCGGATTTATTTAGGCTCCAGGATCACATGCAACGCATGTTTTAACAGTGATTTTTCCAACAAGCTTTCCCTTAACGTGTTGTTCGATGACAAGCCTGTAAATGGCGTGGGGGCATACAAGCTCGTTTCCACAAGCAAATCTATGGTCCATAATCTCGTAAACTGTTGCGAAAATGGCTAGTCCACCATATTTCAGCCTAAAAAGGTTCCTAAACAGTTTAAGGTTCAAGTATTACCGCCATCTGCCTTTTAAGATGCTCTGTTGCACGACTAAGAACCTCTGAACCCTTTTCGGTTATATGCCATGTTTTTACGCGCCCAACACCTTCTCTTCTAACAAGCCCCATCCTCTCCATAAGGTATAGGCTGAGCTGAAATGTGGTCATGTGGGGTCGCGGGTTCAGCTCCCTCCTAAGCTCGCTCATATAGCTTGGCTTACGCTTCAAAGCCTTCAAGATCCTAAGCCACAAAACCGCCGTTTCAACAGCCCTCTCCGTCTTCTCAACAAGCTCATTTAGGGGCAACATACTTCGTCACAAGCCCCCTAAGCCTTTCGAAAGCCCTTGACCACTTCTCCATCTCCACCAAGTCAATAGTTCCAGTTGAGGCACTTTCAATCAGGAAATGACCCTTAGTTATTGCCTCCCGCAAATCCTCGTCGCCGCTTAAAACGTCCAGAAAAGTGTCTGAGGTGCATCTGAAAACATGCAGCGGGGTTTCATTGCCCTGGGCGTACTGTATTCGCCCACCCTGACATTTTAACAGCACTGTTTCACCGTCTACACCGACAACCCGTAACAGCGAGACTTTTCCCTCCCCCATGTTAAGGTACTCCTTCGCCTCCGGGTAGAAGCGCTCCTGGATTGAGAGAAGCTTATCAATGAGAGTTTTCACGTAGGGCATAAGGTTTCACCTCTTAACTTTGAAGATCAGCTCCAACAACTTTCTCCTCAAGGATTTCGGCTTCTTCTTCAACAAGGCTGGACGCTTTAAAGCTTCCAAGAAAGCATCAACCGGGAACTCGTTTATACACTTCTCATCCGCAAACTTGGGGCTCAGCGGAAATTCGGCTATTGTTGGAATCCCCAACTCCTCAAAGCTATGATCCTCTGCGAATACTCTGTGCCTGCTGCCGCACGACGGACATTCAAAGTAGCTCATGTTCTTAACAACGCCCAAAACCGGAATCTGAAACTCGCGGGCCGCCTCAACCATCCTCTCAACCTTAGACTTCGATAAAGCCGAGGGGATTGTAACTATCAAAACATAGTCCATTAAAGGAAGCAGCTCTAAAGTTTCAGCCTCAAACCCAGGCGGAAAATCACACACCAAGAAGTCAAGGTCTCCCCACTCAGTCCGCTCCAGAAGCTGCCTGGCAGCGCTTCTGAGGTCTTTAGGATCCCAAAGAACCGGCATGCCTTCGCTTGCAACCTGTCCAAGTGAAACGTATTTTACGCCTCGGGCAGTTGACGGAATAAACGTGTCTTTTTCGGTTATCTCAAGCTCACTATCGCCAAGAATGTCTGGAATATTGCTCCCTGTTAAGTCCACGTCTAAAACTCCAACCTTAAAACCTCTCCTTGTAAGGGCTAAAGCTAAGCTCACAGCTATGGTAGTTTTCCCAACACCACCTTTACCACTCACGATGCCGATTTTCTTCACAACTTTCCACCTCTGCCTCTCAAATAGTCTGTCAAACAATACGAGCTTTCACTGTTCAATTCTTTCAAGATATACCATGAAAAATCTGGTTTCAAATGGCAGACCATAAGTTTCAGTTTGAACCAGTCTAGAAAAGCCCTTTTCTTATAAGTTAATTTATATTGTGGACGGGTAGTTACTTCTATAGCATACTTCTCGCCGCCTTTTTCGCAAAAAATATCTATTGGACCGTTTCCAGCATAAACAAGAATATTTGAAAAACCTAATGAAGGAAGAATTTCTTCCGCCACGTATTTTTCTGCCCTTTTACCGATAATCAATGAGTTTGGAGCGTTTGATACTCCCCAAACTCTGTAAATCCAGTCCTTTGTCGATCTAGATATTGCTTTATTTCTACATTCTTTAGAGCAATATTTCTGCTTTCGCCTACCTAAGAAGTATTTTCCACATATCGTACATTTCTCCCTGCTTGGAAAGTGTAACATGCTAATCCTAGAAAAGTTAATATTTTCATAAATAAATATTAATTTTTGTCAAGTGATGTTTCGTGAGCCAAGCTCAACCAGTCTATGTTAGACTCGCACCCGATGAACGAGAGATGCTTGAAAAACTTGCAAACTATCTTCACAAGCTTGGGAAAATTGAATCTCCAACCCTTAGCGACGCCCTACGGGTCTGCCTCCACTTTACAGTTAACGAGATCCTTAAAGCAATAGAGGCTGAACGTTATGCAAGATGATGAGGAAAAAGCGGCTGTGCAAGAATCTGAGCAAGCATCTGAGCAGGCGATACCGGAAGAAGCTGGAGCACAATTCACATGTAAAGAGTGTGGAATGTCCTTCGCAACTATGCAGGAATATGCTGCGCACATGCGTTGGAAGCATAGAAAAGAGGGTGAGGGGGTGGGGGTTGAAGCTCCAAAGCCTCCTGAAGTTGAAACTATTGAGGAGGCCATAGCCTTCATAAAAGAGCGTCTAGCGCAGGTGTATGGTGTTGGAAAGAACGACAGGATAATCGTCAAAGCCTTAGAGGATGATCCGACGCCTTTAAGGGACGGTAACCTTCTTCATGCGTTCATCAAGTCTTTGGCTCCTAGGGCTTATGATGCACACCTTTCAACAAGCGTGATTAAGCCTCTCTATGTTAGGTTTCCGAATCTTGCACAGGCTGTTGACAAGTATTTGGGCGGAGTTCAGCCTCAGCCTGTTCCATACAGCTATCAGTTTGCTACTCAGCCTTATGGCTATGGATCCTTTGCACCCTATTTGCCTCCAACCTACTCGTTGAGTTATCCGCCCTACCCAGCGCCAGCTTATGCCTCCCACTATCCGATGGCATATCCCTCTAAGCCTCCTAAAACCTACAAGATTGTTGTTGAGGGGCAGGAGATTGAAACCGACGAGAGCGGCTACATGGCTTGGCAACGTTACTTGAAGGAGAAGGAAGAGCATGAATTGAGGAAGAAGCAGTATGAGCTTGAAATGAAGAAGCTTGAAGCTGAAATTAAGAAGATTGCTGAGGAAACAGGCAAGGGGAAAGAAGCAACAGTCCCTGTGAAGATTGGGGATAAAGAGTTTCAGGTTCCAGCTTCCCTTGCACCATTATATCTTAAGGGAAATGATGAAACATCAAAGAAGATCGATGAACTTTCAAAGAAGCTTGAGGAAGAGAGAGAAGCGCGCCATAAGGCTGAGCTTGAAATGGTGCAGCGCGACCTTGAAGAGCTGAAGAAGAGGCCTGGCTTCTTTGAGGAGCTCCGTTCATTTCAGGAGATAGCTCCAATGCTTGGCTTCCAGAAAGGCGGACGGACAACAGCAGACCTGCTGGACTCGCTTGCCGAAAGGCTGGACCAAAGGGCTGCACAGCTGCTGAATAAGATTCCAGCTCCAGGCGGAGAGTGGAGGCCTGAGGTTAAGAGGACGCCTGAGGAAAGGGTCAAAAAAGCTGAGGAGATAAAACAGAAGCTTGAGAGAAGCGAGGAGATACTTCAGGCTGAGGATGAACTCATCAAGGCTGCAGCCAAAATTAAGCCAAGGATGGAGGCTGGTTAAATGACTGAGAAAAAGCTCATGCTGCCAAGGGTTTCTGATAATCCGGCTGAAATCTTGGAGGGGCCGTTAAAGCTTTTAGAGAACTTCGACTCAACAATCCAAAGAATTGATAAGGCGCTAAAGGGTTTTGACAACGTTTTCGCGTCGGCGGACAGCCGTCTGCTTTCAAGGCTTCCTGAACCAGTAGTTGGCAGAGCTGAACATGTTGCATCGCCAAGTTATCCAGGCCAGAGTCCAGAATCTTACTGCCTTGAATGTTTGAGCCGCCACTATCTGAAGGCTGTAGGTCTGCTTGAAGAGGCGGAGAGGTTCAGCATAAACAAGGGTGAAATAACTCCTGAGGCTAGGCAGCGTATTGAGGCTGCCTTAAAGGAGATAGTTACAGCTGAGGAGGATCTCGGCACAGAAATAAGGGATGCCGAGCTTGCTAGGATGATTGATGAGATTAAGGCTAGGCAGAGGGAGTTTAGAAAGTGGATGTGGACTGAGAGGCTTCTAACAAACCAAAGGGATATTTCAAAGCTTAAGGAAGCCATCTCACGCATGAAGGATATAGTTGAAACAACCAGGAAGGCGGCTGAATACTACGATTCAAAGTACGGGCGCTGCTCATACTGCGAAATGCTCGCACACGAAATATCCGCAAAGTTTGGACTAAGCGAAGCCGAAATCTTAGATTCAATTTATGGCCTGTCCTCAGACAGTAAGGAGAGGGTTTCAGAGTCCGCTGAAAAGCTGAAACGTCTAGGAGTTTTCGAGTACACAATGGCCCGGGTTAAACAGATGCTTGAAGAAATGAAAGGTGGTTAGCCAATGGCCCGACTAAAACCACCCTCTAGGGGAAGGCTCACAGAAACCCTCCATTTGAGACTTACAAACGAGGAGCTTGAGTTTATACAAATGATAAGCGAGAAGACTGGATTAAGCTTAAGCGAAGCAACAAGGCTTGCCATAAACATGTTTCGCATCACTTTGGGGCTGGAAGCAGTTGACGTTGAGAAGGTTGGGAAAGCCCTGCGTGAAGCCTCTGCAAAGGTTATTCTGGAGGCTAAAGAGGAAGGCTGGTACGAAGACCTGAAACAAGAGGAAGAAGCATGGAAGAGGTTCAGCAGCTTGAAAAAATCCTCAGAGAGAAAGGACTAACAGAAGAGCAGGTGAAAGCCGGAGTCAAATACTACCTAAATTTTTGCAAACGCCACGACCTGAACCTCGCAAAATCAGCTAGAATGATCGTGCAGATGGTTAAGGGAATGCGGGAATACTACGAGAAGACAAGCTAGTTTTTGTTCTACAAAAATAAAAATATTTTTAAAGCTACTTTTTCGAGTGGTGATGATATGGCAAAAGACATTGCCAAGGCAAAATATAGCGCCAAGGTTTGCGGTTACCTAGGTGTGGACAAGTCCAAATGTGAGCGCGTGTTCGAGAAGCTCTTCTCGAACATGAAAGCAGCCTTTGAGGCTATGTAGGCGGCATTCCTGGCGCTAGGTGCACTACCCTCCTTTTTCTTTTTAGCCGTTATTGGTGGAAAATATGGCGATGCAGAGAATCGCTTTGGCAACGATTCTGGCAATAGTCCTTGCATGTATTGCTACAACTGTTTTGGGAGCTCTTATTGCTAGGCGCATAATTTCTAATGTTGGGAATATAAAAGCTGTTGGTGTAGGCGTTTACTCTGACAGCAGGTGCACAATCCCAACATCATCCATTGATTGGGGTTTCCTGGAGCCAGGTTCTAGTAAACAGTTTACCATCTACGTGAAGAATGAGGGCAACGTTCCAATAAAGCTAAGCATGGAGGTTAACAACTGGAACCCACAGTCAGCCTCAAACTACATGACTTTAACTTGGGATCGTCAGAACTATGTTTTAAACCCAAGCGACTGTGCCCCAGCGGTTCTAACACTTACAGTTTCACAGGACATCAGCGGCGTCACAAGCTTCAGCTTTGACATAATCATCATCGGGGCGGAGAACGCTTAACAGCCTTTTTCGACGCATTTTTATTTTTGTTCCCGCCTTTTTTGATTGGTGAACGTGTTGGAGGCTGAACCGAAACAGGTTTTGCTGGAGGCTACAGCCAAAATTTTGGAGGCCTTGTCAAAGGACCGTGCAAGTGAGGCTATCAAGTGGCTTACAGACTTGATGTATTACGCCAGCATCAAAAACATGGATGATGTTTACCTGAAACTCTTTGACAGGATTATAAGGGAGGCGGAAAAGAAGCCTGAATCCTTCTGCATACGTTTTGCCGAATCCTTGAACACGGCTTTAGAGAGGATGAAGCGTGGAAGCGAGGCATCCGTGCTTGGTGAAACACTAGTTAGGGCTGAAAGGCTGAAGATGGACAGGCTTGAGGAGTATTTGACTCCCCCGGAAGCTTTTAAGCGGAAAGCCTCAAAAATATTAAAGGAGGTGTTGGAATGAACGACGAGGAAGAGGTTAAAGTGCTTATGGCTAAGGAAATTGTCGAGGACGTCTGCGAAGCCGTTGGAGAAGCAAACAGGGCTAAATGCAGGGCAGTTCTCCACAAAATCCTCGTGGAAGGAAGCGGTTTTGAAACATTAGCAGAGCTTCCAGAAGAATGCAGAAAAACTGTTAAGGAGAAGCTGAAGGAGCTGGGTGTAGAGTGATTGAGATGATGGCCCGCCAAACAGCCCGAAAAGTATGCGCAGTCATAAAAGAGGACAGCAAGAAAACCATCTGCATAGAGCTCCTGACAAAGATTCTGGTTCAAGGCGACTCAGTTAAGGATGAAGTTCGAGAGGAAATCAGAAGGATCTTCACGGAAGAGGAGAGAAAGCTTCTGAAGGAAGAGCTGGCGAGGCTTATGGGCTGAAATTTTTATATTTATTTCAGCTAAATTTAATAAATGTGCTGGACATCAAAACCTTCAAGCTTAGAGCTAAACATCTCTATCCCAAATCAGGTTTAAAACGGAAAGAGGTTGTTCTAAAACAATACGACAGTTTCCTAGAGAAAAATGGTTTGCAGCCTGGACTAGAGTCGCTTAACCTATGGCTTGACGACTTGCTGAAGCGCGGTTTAAGCAGCAGCACACTCGGCGTCTACACCTACGACGTGCTCAGCTACTTCGAGCTTATGATGTTCGACATTGACGAGAAGAAGCTTAAACTTTTGAAGAAGAGGCTGCCGCCCAGAAACGTTGGAGAGGTCGACTTCTTAACAGACGATGAAGCTGCAAGGCTTATCACCATGACGCCATCGCCAATCCGCAGGCTGATCTATGCTTTATGCTATGCCTACGCCCGCAGACTAGGAGAGGTTCTAGCCCTGACCAGAAAAGACGTGGATCTCGAAAAGGGCACGATCACCTTTACCATTCTGAAGAAGAAAAGGGAGGAGAAGGCCACATACGAACTTGAATCATGGATCAAAGAAATGCTGCTGAAATATGACAACATCCTGGGAAAAAAGAGGCTTTTCGACATAACTGCAAGAGCCGTTGAAATGGCCTTTAAGAGGGACTGCAGGAGGGCCGGGATTGAATCCCGGAGCAGAGACTTGAGGCCTCATATTTTGAGGCACTCGCGAATAACCAGCCTCAGAAACAAGGGAGTCCCCCTTGACCTTGTCAGCAAGTTTGTAGCCAGACATTCAAGGTTTGACACAACAGTCCAGTTTTATCGTGGAATAACTGAGGAAGAGAAGGTTTCGATACCGAAGGCTGAAGAGATCTTCAAAGGTGCCGGCTAGTGGAGAGAACGCCCTACCCATTCGAAGTTGAAATTTTGGAGAGGTTCAGCCGCGGCGGAAAATTTGCAGCCTCTCCTAAAGGCGAATGGGTTAGGGGCTACCTCCTCACCTTCAAGGAAGGCTACGCTTATGAAATGTGGAAAGAGTATACACAGTTCGCAAGCCACCTCGGAATAAACCCAGGCACATACATCTCGTTCAAAAGGTACATGTGGATCCTGAAGAAGCTTGGGCTTATAAGGCTTGTTAGAAGAGAAAGGGTTGTCAGAGGCTTCAGGAAAAGCTTTTACGCCATAACCCCCGGCATGGAGAACTCCCCCATTTGGAGAAGACCAGGACAAACCATGTATCCAAGCCTAGACTGGACTATTAAGCCCTACGAAGTGAAGAGAGCCCTCAGGGCTAGATACCGCGCCAAGGCGTTATAGGTGTTCGACAGTCGACCACTTAACCCCACGCACCAAACTTTTATCTGAACTCCCCCTAAATGCGTTCTTTTCGTTTTTCAAAAAATTGAAATACTTGAAATTTAGATACGTTTGGAATTACTGTGGAAGGCTGAAAACAGCTACATGCCCCAGCTGTCTGGGTATGGTGGTGTTGATTGAGAAAACATTACTATCAGGTTCTGGAAGGAATCTTGCACAGAGAAGGCTTCACTAAAATTGAGTTTGAGAAACCAATTGCCCGTGTTCTCAGTCGGAGCGGCATACCACTAACTTGTGATGTTTATGCGGAAAAGGATGGACAAAAAATAATAGCCGAAGTAAAACTGATCAAAAACTCATATGCTCACGCCATCTGCGAGGGGGTTGGTCAACTCTTATTCTACAAACATCTTATTCCGGACGCGAGTATGTTTTTAATTCTAATTGGAAAAAACTTGAAGAATATAACTGAGTCAAAGACCGTGCAAAGTTTTCTTAGTAAATACGGAATAAAAATGATAACTCTGGAGCAACCATACAAAGTTGGAGAACAAGTTAGAATCAAACCCTCCGATTGGTGGATGAGAAAATACTTTAAAGAGGGGGAGGTAAGGGGATATGAAACAGACGGTAAAATAATAGTGAAAGTTTCCCAGACACCTTTTATATTCACATTCAAACCTAATGAAGTATCTCCAAAAATGATTTTTCGCGCTTCTCGCGCACGCAACGCTTATAAGGAATGAAAGAATAGTATTCTTTCGTTTCTATTAATTGTCCTTAACCGAAAATTAGCTAAAATCAATGGAAATTTTAAACTGAAAGCCCAAACCGAAAAGGGCTTTTTGACGTTTTCTTATCAACGGTTTAGGCGTAAAAATGCATATTTATGTTTGTGGAATATTTCGGGCATGATATGAAAATTTAAATAATTGTGTGGTTTTGGTATGTGTGGCGTGTGAAAACCTAAACCGATAAACCGCCCTTATCATGTAAGCCTCAACATGGTAAGGCACGGTTAAGGTTTAAGGTTTGACGCACTCACGCCATAGGCTAAAACACCATTGCGGTGTTATGGTGTGGGTGTGTGCCCCTATATATTGAGGCGTGAGGCACACCAGCACAGCCTTAAGCTGTGTGCATAGGGAAAAGGGCTTATCCGAGTGGCACTCTAAACCGCTACGCCCAAACAGTTAAGGCGGTTTAGCCTATGCCTTTCGTGGCTAAATGTCGCAATTGTGGGCATATCTTATGGGCTTACACAAGGA
>Ga0080004_1131292_pt1 | contig 18585 bp, 17 predicted proteins | sample WasSprMetagenome_FD_69207 | JGI IMG/M metagenome (GOLD analysis project Ga0080004, IMG submission 69207) | Sulfidic aquatic microbial communities from Washburn Spring, Yellowstone National Park, USA - WS (SPADES assembly) (version 2) | ecosystem: Environmental > Aquatic > Thermal springs > Hot...
CCTAAGCGGCCCTACGGCGAGTTCTGCCGGATGTCAAGCCTGTGGAGAGGCAGGCTCTGGACTTGGGCGCAAGCCCAAGACGAAACCAGCCTCGATGAAGCAGGAAGTCAGCTTCGTTCCTGCGTGAGCAGGAATGAGTAAGTCTGATGGAACGGCTCGCGGGCCCGGCGACCGCGCCTTGTCGCCGTAGGAATACCCGTCCTTCAGGCCGGAGGATGTCAAGTAACGGCAGTAGGCCCATATACCTTCCCAAAACAAGCCGCCGAGGTACCCGGCGGTTTTTTTTACTTTGGAATGTTGTTTGTTGTTGAATGTACTTGACAACTTCGCGCCTGTTGCGTATACTAATAAACATGGGAACGAAATACGACCTGAACACATTGGACGTAAATGATCTGGCTAGGATACTAAAGATCAAGCCACGATCCATACATGCTCGTCTTGTCCGACACCCAGAGAGCCTTCCAAGGCCGATACAGCGTGGACATGGCAGGAAGCTCTTGTGGCTTGAACAGGATGTCGTTGTCTGGATGAAGAATAAAGGAGAATCGGAGTGAAGGAGTTTTTTCTGCGTGAAATGGCTTTTATTGCGGCCCCATTGCTGATGTTGACACGATTCAAGGAGCTGAAGGTACAGGTTATCGCAGTTATTCTCTATCTCCTTCTGTTCGTTGCTTTGAGTAAAACACTTCTGGCGTTTGTACTTCATCCCGTTGACTGGGAGGCGTGGATTGGTGTGGTTCTTGGCGCCTGCATATCTGTTGTCTTGGCCAGTTTTGCCATTATCTTTTCAAAATAACCGGTGGAAGAATGATTGATTTCAAATATCTCAGGGCGTGCTCTGTGCAGCAATTCCCAACATGGGTTGCTGCTGTATTGATGTTTACCATTATCAAAGACAATCCAGATTTCGCATCCACTAGTGGCATTCTTTCTTATGTGGTGGCGACTTCTTTGCCTCTGCTGATGATGTTGCCATCACAGGCATTGTACCCGCAGAGTTATTTCTCCCGTCTTGTCTGGGTAATTAGTTCTGCCATTGGGGTCTGGGTTGTATATAACGTTTATCCTTTCTACGAAGAATCAGTGGTTCACGACATTTTCATCGAGCACAACCTGCCTTTCAATCCTTCTGAAACGCCACAATGGTATTGGGTTGCCATTGGCGTCTATATGCTAATTGCCTTTCTCTTGGTTGCCAACCTTGGGTGGGCTCTATTTAGTATTGTGACGCAATTGATTTTGGAGACCAAGAACGGTATCAACATTTCTACCAAGGACTCGCTTGGTATTTCTTCGGATTACGATGAACTGTTCGAATTCCTCAAATCAATCCGTGCCCAGCAGCATTCCGACCTTGCCACGCGCGATACCAAGGCGATTAAACCGAGGATCACCTTCAAAGATCTTGCCGGCCAGGAAGGGTTGAAGGAAAAACTCTTGAATGCTGCTCAGGAGTGGAAAAATAATGGCATGATGAATGGCAAGAATGGCATCTTGCTGTATGGCCCCCCTGGCACCGGCAAAACGGCGTTTGCCGAAGCGCTCGCGGGTGAGGTTGGTCTCAAATTCATGAAAATCAATGTGGGGAGTATTGCCTCCCGTTGGGTGAACCAGACTACGGAGCAATTGCAGGATGTCATTGATTCTGCACTGCTTCAGGCACCGTGCATGCTCTTCTTTGACGAAGTAGAGGCTATTCTTCCTGACCGCAGAACCATCTCTCGTGGAGATTCTGAGGAGGCCAAGGTGGTTGCAAGCTTCCTGACTTCGATTGATACGCTGCGTGATGGGCGGGTTCTCGTCGTGGCTGCCACGAACTACATTGATCGCGCGGATACTGCTGCGATCCGGGAGGGGCGCTTCGACTTCCGTATCGAGGTGCCTGTGCCTGACTTTGAGGCCCGCAAGGGGATTGTGCTGAATGCCCTCAAGAAGGTTGGCAAAACCGTTGAACCGGATGTACTGGACCGCCTGTCCCGCCGGTGGGCCGGGTTCAATATCCCGCGCATTCAGGAAGCGACCCGCCGGGCGGCTGGTTTTGCCGAGGGCAAGGTGGTAGGCATGGCCGATTTCATGCGTGGCCTGCGAGATGTCCAAGGCAACAAGGCGGGGGCGCCCGAGAGCGCCTTGAGTCTGTCTGATCTGTACTTCGATGATGAGCTGAAGGCCCGCCTGGAGAATCTGGCGGCCACGTTCGCCAAGTCGGATGAGATCGAGGCACGGGGTGGTTCTGTACCGAAAGGTATTGTGTTCTATGGCCCGCCTGGCACTGGCAAAACGACCATGGCGCAGGCCTTGGCCAAGGCTTCTGGGTGGACGTTCATTCCGACCACTGGCAAGGAAATCCTGTCTGATCCGAACAAACTGAAGGAGATTCGTGAGAGGGCCTCCGATCTGCGTCCTTCCATCGTCTTTATCGATGAGGCAGATGACATCCTCGGTGACCGGAACTTTTCTGGGATGAAGGTCTATACCAATGATCTGCTGACTGCCATCGATGGTGCCGGTGAACCGTTGCACGATGTGGTGTGGATCATTGCTACCAACAACATCGATGGGCTGGATGAGGCGGTGACCCGCCGCTTCCCTGTGAAGATTGAATTGCCGGTTCCCAGTGTTGAAGTATTGACGAAACTGGTGCACGACTGGGCAACCAAGCATTCCAATGCCATTCAGGGTGATGTTGGGCGATGGGCGGTCAAGGTTGCGCAAGCCCTGGAGGGGCTTGCGCCTTCCGTGGTCAAAGGGATTCTGGAGACGGCACTCAATAACGAGGCCGCATCCAGCGTGCTCCGCAATGAACCCATGAATATTACCCTTGAGGAGGTGCTCAAGGCTCGTAGGGAGATGCGTGTATGAGGCAAGGAGGCGTGAGAAAGAACCTGTTTGTTTCAGTGCTGGTGGCCTTCATGGTATCGATGCCAGTTCCAGCTTCTGCATTCGATCTCATGGGGCTGTTTCTCAAGAAGGCGCTTGAGGACCCGGTCCAGGAAGTGGTCGAAAACGGGATAAAGGAGGCCATCCTGAAATCCATTACAGGGGGAATGTCTCAAAGTGGGAAAAAGGGAAACAACAAAAATGACAAAACAAAGGTTAATCTTCCTGACCCGATACCTGGGCCGGTGGAAGAGGGCAATTATCGTGCGCTCCCGCTGACTGGGGATTACCGTTTCCCTGTGCCGAAAAATACGCCGCTGAATGCACTCAAGATTGGGCCGAATGGCGGCTATATGGATCGTTTTGGTGATGAATGGATTCCGTACCGCATAAACGGGCGGATTGTTGCCTGGCGGTGCAATCTGTCTGATATGGGGCACAATCGGATGCGGTGGGCCGTGAAAGAAGCGAGGTTTTTTGTTGTCAGGCCGGATGGGAATGTGGTGAAGAGTTGACCAAATGGCACAAAAAATACCCATCCCCACGTAATGGGGATGGGTAGTTTTTTATGAGGATTTCTGTTCCCTTCTGGGCCGGTCAATCCGGACGGTGAAAGTTTCTGAACCTTCCTTACGGTAACGCTCAAGAAACTCCTTGATTTCTTCGTCGGATTTCCCGGGCATGAGGTCCCTCACTGCGGCCATGTAGTCCACATTCCCGGCGCGCATGGCACGCACGAGGGAAACCCCGCCGCCCTCCATTTTTTTGGCTCCGCCCAGCAGCTCGATGAGTCTGGCCTTGGCTACCTCAATCTCTGCTTTCACAAGATCGAGTTGCTCGCTGACAGAGATGTAATGGGATGCAGCTTCCATCCACTCCACCCCACAAGGCGGGATGCCGCGTTGGACCGAATCCCAGAAGTCGATCTCCACTTCGAGCAGCTTTTCAGCAAGTTTCCTGTACTCCTTTGCCGGCTTCTCAATGAAGACCAGCTCCTGAGCTTCGGGGTTGTAGCTGATGAAATAGGTCATCTGGTCCTTCCATCCCTCCGGATGACCCCAAGCGACCAAAGCCTGGTGGGCGATTTGTGGCCTGTAATAGGCCACGACTTCCCCGTTTTTGGCGAGACTATGGACGGTCGGTGATGGCACCTTGATCTCTGCCAACACATCATGCTCGAAGGTGAGTCCATCAAACGATGCCCTCACAAACGGGTGCTCATCCATTTCCCCAAAGCACGGAGAAAGCATGATGCCGGTCTTGGCCTCGAAGAGCTTGCGTGCAGGCTCTTCGTTCTCTTTTCCTCTCTGTACAGCAGGGTTATTGGAAAGGTCTTCTGCCTTTCTTTGCCCAGTCTTGATGAGGAAAAGATAATTGGCAGACTTCATCCATACTGGCTTTTCCGGTAGCAAGCCAGCTTCTGCCGCAAGGATCGGCGCATCTGACCCACCAATCCCACCCATACGCCAGGCGTGCCATTCACTGGTGTCCGGAGAACCAGATGTTGTTTTGAAAATCACCTGTCTCATTTGTGCTCCTTTCGTGGCATGGCCATCGCTTGATTGCGATGGTTCATACGAGTTGCGATTGCGCCTATGGATCAAAGATCACTTTAAAATACCCATCTATTTTTCAAAGTCTCGAAAACGTCCATGAATCAACACATCGGCCATACCCGCGTTTCGACTGACCCGCCGCGCGGCAAGCCCCGCCATTCTGGGTGGGAAGGATAGCGCGGACGGTGAATCTGTGTTATAATGTTTCTGTCGCCGGAAACCAAGGCGACCATTCACCATTCGGCTGGTCGATCATGAACAAGACAGTGCAAGCCGCTAAGCGCGTCCGGGAAGTGTCCCCGATCTATCTGGACGAGAATGACCAGCCGGAGCAATCGAACGTTATTTACATGCGAGGCCGCAGGCGTCGGCGCATTGTCTTTGGCTGGTATGGCGGGAAGTTCTCGCACCTTGATTGGTTGCTGCCCTTGTTGCCCAAGTGCCACCATTACTGCGAACCGTTCGGGGGGTCTGGTGCCGTGCTTCTCAATCGTGAAGCCGCACCAGTTGAGACGTACAACGACATAGACGGCGACGTGGTGAACTTCTTTCGGGTGCTTCGTGACCGTCACGAAGAACTCATCAGGGCGATTGCCTTGACGCCATTTTCCCGCGAGGAATATCACCTGGCGATCTATGGCAGCACAAGTGGTATCAGTGACGTAGAACGGGCCCGACGGTTCTACGTCAAGGCTCGCCAGACCCGCACCGGGCTTGCTCAGACCGCTTCCCTCGGCCGTTGGGCGAACTGCAAAGATACGAGCCGGGCTGGCATGTCGGGTGTTGTCTCGCGCTGGCTTGGTGGCGTAGATGCGCTGGACGAGATTGCCCGGCGACTTATCCGGGTGCAGATCGAAAACCGCCCCGCCGTTGATGTGATCCGTCTGTATGACAGCCCCAAGACGCTTTTTTATTGTGACCCGCCTTATCTGCATGCCACACGTGGCGATGCCAAGGCTTATGGATTTGAGATGGACGAGGGCCAGTATCGGGAATTTGCCGAAGCGGTCAATGAGTGCAAAGGCATGGTGGCTGTGTCCGGGTATGACCACCCGCTGATGGACGAGCTATTCAAGCCGGGACGTTGGTTCAAGACCAAGGGCCCCAACAAGACGATTCACTCGACCAAGGGCAAAAGGTCAGAAGTCCTTTGGACGAACTACGATCCCAAGAATCAAAAATGGCTGTTTAAATGATGGCCGCCGACCAGGCGCGCGGAAAGCACGCCGTTCATGGCGGGGTTTGAACGGTTTCCATCAAATCTTGTGCAGTAGTGTATAGTTTGATGATTTGCCATTCTACCAGTTGACCGCCCTGATTGCCGGAAGTCCCCATAATCTGGTTTGAAAATCGAATGACCGTTTCTGTGATTCGGCTGTTCCGGATTCGCCTGTTGTAAACCACTGATTTGCAGCAGAAATAATGAAATCTGGCGAGGAAAAACCAGCTTTCACCGCCAATGGCCAGATCAACATTTCTTCGTAGCAGATTATGTAAGCGGCTTTCCCAACGGGGGTTTCAATCAACTTTGGCAAGTTCTCCAGCGCAAGCGGGTAATGTTCCTTCCCGAATGGATTCCACATAGAAATTGGCATCGGCACTGAAGCGCTATACAGCTTGTTATTCACGATATCCAGCAATCCATCCTGCCACCTGCCATTTTGTTCGACATAGACCCCAACCAGCAGCATACTGCCTTTCTCGGCAGCAGCACTTTTCGCATGCCGCCATACGGCTGCGGCCCATACGTCCCACTTGTCAACGGTTCCTTCTGGCGTAACGACGAGTTTTGCTCCACTTTCGATGTCATCTTTTGCTTGTCTCGAAATCCTGCCCTGACGTCCAAACCAGTTTATCGCCAAGTTGGAATGCCGTCCTTCGTACGTCGTGATTGCATGGGTGGTGGCAGGCGGTCGACGGTCTTTGGCGTCGTATCTGGCATTCATGAAAATTCCGAATGCAATGATAATAATTCCAATCAGAACAAATGCCTTTTCGCTCTTTATCGACGGAAGAATGAGAATGCCAATGGCCAGTGCAATAGCAAGCCAGCCGCCAGCGGGCCAGAACACGGTCGAGGCAAGCAATGGGTTCATCATCCCAATCGGCGTGAGCGCGGTCATTACAGAGCCCGCTGCCAAGGCATAGGGCGCGAACTTTGTTGGGAAGAACAGGGCAGGGGTTGATGCAATGGCGGCCCATATAACCCATGCGATCCATCCGAAGTCATTTCCGAAAAATTGTGCCCATCCTGAAGGGATGGCAGAGCCTGCGCCAATATGCCACGCGAACAGGGTGAACCAGGCAAACAGCCTGGAATGTATGGACATCCTCCAGGCAATCACGAGGAGAATGATTCCTGCCATCGCAAGTTGAACCGGGCTTAAGTAAATATGCGCCCAGTCCCCATTGATCGCCTCTGGAATTCGGAGAAGCGGGCCCGAATTGTAGGCGAGCCAACCTCCAGTCATTGCCAGAACGTTCGAAATGCTCGCGTTGAGTATTTTTGTTCTTCCGGTCATGATTCTGCCTGTGCAATATTGTTGCGTGTAATAGTAACACATGTGGTAGATGTTCGAAACCACTGTTTGCCTTTGGAGTTATCCTTCTTTTGATGTTGTTCGGCTAGGTTGAGTGGTTGTTCTACAGACTATTCTGGAAAAGATCGCTTGAAAAATTAGCCGTTTCTTGGTTCTGCATGTTTTCCCTGGTATAATACCCCTATGAGCAGTTTTCTGTACTACCTGATGATCGGTGGGGTTGTCCTCATCGTCCTGATGTTGCTGTTCAAACCCATTCGGGCATTCGTCTTCTCTATTTTTGGCGCAAAGAATGTCTGGGCTATAATCTGGTCTGGGATATCTGTGATACTCATTGCCCATTGGACAGTACTAAGAAACTTCATGCCACGCAGTTTCATCTACCCGAGCCTTGACGACAGAAAAACAACCAATGCTGAGGAGTGATGACCCGCCGGGCGGCTGGTTTTGCCGAGGCAAGGTGGGGAAGGATAGCGTGGACAGCGAATCTGTGTTATAATGTTTCTGTCGCCGAAAACCAAGGCGACCTACGGCGGGACACTCCAGGTTCGCCTGTGAAATGAGTGGTGCAGTAATGCCACCAGCAGCAGGAACCCACCGAAGCGACTCAAGGGCGGCTCAATGCCGCGCCTTGGCGCCGTAGGAATTCCAGGCCTTCAGGCCGGAGGATGTCAAGAGATCAAAGAAATTGGATACGATGACGATCAAACGGTTTACCGCTCTTGCGCGCCTTATCAGGATGCGAGCGGGCAGATCCCAGGAAGCCGCCAAGCTTGTCCTTGTCGATGGCCTGCGGCCCATCGAAGCAGCCAGGAAGACGGGGCTATCCGCCCAAGGCGTCTGCAATGCTGTTTCCCGGATACGTCGGGCAGATTCTTTGTTCCGTCGTCTCTGTTCTTGATTATTACGCACGTAGTGCATGCGTTACCTTCGATTCCGGGACATGAAGGCGTTGAAAAACGCCATTGGCAAATGGTCAAGAATTCGCGACACATTTCAGAAGCCTCATGACTCGACTGCAACAAAACATGGCAGGGTTCCCAGAAGAAGAAAACCAGGACCAACACCACACGAAATTCTCTGGGATGCAGTAAGCAGATCCATCAGCGGCGCTGAGCGTGAATACAGGGGCGCTGTACCTGGAAGAAGATTCAGAATTGATATTGCGCTACCTGCTGTAAGTCTGGCCATCGAGATTGATGGTTGGCAATGGCATGGAAAACACAAGGGGGACTTTGCCAGAGACCGTGAACGGCAAAACCTTCTCACCATTCATGGATGGCGCATCCTTAGGTTCACCGCTGGTCAGATCCGGAAGGATGTCAATGGTTGTATTGAGATCATCAAGAAAGCAAGCATGCGAGAGCATGGGTAATCCAAAAGCATTATTGAGAAAGATCGTTTCATGGATATTACTGCGCATCTTCCGGACACGTGTCACCATTAAAGAAGAATCCGCAAGGCTGATCAGGCATGGCCGGACGCTTATTGTTGCCAATCACGTCAGCTTTCTTGATGGATTGCTGATTGTCATCGCAAGCCCAGCTCCGCTTGTAGTTGCCGTTGATACGGACTATTCAGTCAGGAATTCATGGACAGCAGCCGGCATGCGGTTTCTCTCCTGGCTGGGTTATGGGTTGGTCGTCCCGCTTGATCAGACTTCGCCTTTCGGTATTCGCAGGCTGAAACGCAAGCTGGAAGAAGGTTTCTCCGTGTTGCTTTTTCCAGAAGGCAAAATCAGTCCGGATGGGAATGAACAACCCTACATGTCTGGTATGAAGTGGCTCATATCCTCCTCTAGTGGCATAAACATTGTGTGGGCACGCATCACCGGTGCCGAGAAGAGCAGGCTGTTTGCAAAATCCGGTAAGCAATTATGGCCGAAGATTACAGTCAACATCGGGAGCTAAAAATTGACCAGCAGGGAAACACATGCGGCCGTTGCCTGCATGGTGTACCGTATGAGAAATACAACCGCCTGACGAGCAGAACGGATTCCCTTGCTGGATTTCTTCTCTGTAAGATCAGGATAAATACGCCTGAAGGAAGGGCAAGGTACCTTTCTCCAAACCGACCTGCTTGTGAGTTTTTCAGGGAAAAATAACGAGATGGGGGAAGATAATAGCAATTCTGCTGTAAGAAAGTGAATACACCAGGCGCGCGACTTCGCAAGCCGATGGCTCGATGAGTTTTAGACGAGTCCAAACCGAGTCCAAACGCACCCATGCCCGCCGGGCCCCGCCGCCGTTGAGCCTCGTGCCCAGCCCTAGGGCGGGGCGGGGGGCACGGTAGATCACGGCAGTCTTGAACGACCTTTTTGCGATCGTTGTTTTCGACCGTCGCTCCTCATCTTGGCATCGAGGGCGTTATGGCACTTCTGGCACAGCGCTGCCAAGTTCAGTAGACTCGCCGCTTCCGGTCTGTGGTCGAACACGTGGGCCGTGGTCAGCACGACCTTGCTTCCTGTGACAGGATGCGGTTTTCCATTCTCTGCCCCGCACCACTCGCAGCGATTCCGCGCCCTTACGAAGCGCACAAACCTGCTCCGCAGCTTCCAGTCTGTTGGGTAGCGCTTTTTGTTCTCTGGCCGTATTGGCATAGTAGTTCCCACTGGCGCCGCGACGAGTGGGAAGCGCATCAGGATTGATCTACCACCGGCTCGATGGCCGCCACCACCAGTGGGAAGCGGGCAGCGGCACGGGATCACCGTTCTCGTCTTCGACGAAGCCATCCAGCACCCGCGCCTTGTCAGCCGCGTGCTCATGGGCAAAGGCCGCATCGAAGGCTTGCGGGTGCGCGCGCCAGAAGGCATCGATCCGGTCGAGCTCGCCGCTGGCCGCGGCATCGAGCAAGCCCATCTCGCGCGCAAACTCGAACATCGAGCGCAGCGCCAGGGTTTCGTCCATGTCGAACTCCCAGGCCTCGCGGCCATCGACGATCCCGTCGAAACAGGAAAGCGCCCCGTAAGCCAGTGGGCGCCGCACATCGATCTTCAACCGAACCATCGCCGAATTCCTCTCGCCTCGCGGCCCTGTTCCACCACGGCCTCATCGCGCAGGCTGGCCGCCCGGCCTGACGCCTTGATGTGCAGTGTGGCCAACCGCAGACGCTCCACATCCACCGCCGCAACCACCCGGCCGCCCGTCGCCACAAAACACTCGCCCAACTTGCCGCGCGCCGGGTCATCGAGCTACCGTACCATCTTTCAGAAATACCTCAGTAGGCACCTCCATGAAACGTACAGGGATACAACGCACGAACTGTGGGAATTGGCGGTTCACAGGAGCAGGAATCAGTTCATCGGAATAGCTCGCGGACCCAAACACAGGCACCCTTGGGTCTGCAATCCAGAGCGTGAAGCTGTCCGTTTCGGACCGGATACCACGCCCGATACCCTGTCTCATCTTGCGGAAGGTGGCCGACATCGTTTCTCCATAAACAATGCTTTCCGCCTCCATACGAGACTTGCCCCTGCGCATGAGATAATCTACCAAAGCAGCTTTATGAGCGCTGTCCGTACGAGAGAGGGGGATCTGGCAGATCACGACAGATTGCCATGAAAAGCCATAGCTCCTTGCGTCCAGGCCCTCCCATCCACCAGGGGTGATGAATATACCGCTCTCTTCACTAAGCAGGCGTTTGATGGCGGTGTCGATGTGCTCGGAACGAAATTTCTGGACAACACGGACTCCGATCGCATCGAGCTTGATCTTCAGCATAGACGCAACACGGTAGCTCCCCACCAGCCCAAGGACATAGCCCCCTTCCTTTTGTGCTTCAGAAAGCATCTTTGCCACATAGGCGAGCCATTCCTCGGAAACCTCGACCATATCGGAGTCTGGGGCGTCATCAGCAAGACCCTTGAATGGCTTCGGCACAGAAGGATCGGCCAGAACAATCCGCTTGATTTCACCAAATTCTCTCGGTGAAAACGAGGCATGCATGTGGCTGCACCTGTTCTCTCTGTCGAAAATGCCAAACTGGATTTTCATATCCCAGAACCGATCTCCGGATGAAGTGGATGGCCCGCTCAACGTCGCCGAGGTCAGTACAAGCGCCGTGCCAAATGGTTCACGGGCATACTTCTCATCCCCCATGCCTCCATTGCGCATGTACTCAAGCATGTAACGGATGATCCGTGCAGGGTAGAGGCGCGCCAGGGCGACAGAAGGGTATCTCCGGCTCGGCGAGTATTGCAGCACGCAGGCCGTGGATGTAGATGCACCGTTAAAAAGCGCCGCCTTCAGCACTTCCTTGTAACGGAGCAAATCGGACACGAAGTCATGTGTCGCGGGGTTATCACCGGCTTGCTTGAGTTCACCATTACACTGTTCCAGCGCACCCACAAACTCGCGTGCAGCATCCTCCAGCGCCTTGCGGTCGAGAGGCAGTACGTCATCGAGCAGAATCGCTTCCAGGTTGCTATAGTGGCTTTCCATGGAAACTGTGACGTCGAGTAGCAACTTCGCAGCTTCACTAAGGCTACGCAGATTGTTTTCGCTCAAAGCCTGTTTCTCAGCAAGTTTCTCAACCACCCTAATGATCTGCATCATTGGGGCCTGGTCTGTCATCAGGCCCCGTGCGGCATCGGGCAGGCGATCCGCTTCATCAATAATGACCGCCACAAGTGGGCGACGGTCCTGATCCCCATGCAGCAGGTTCACATTGCGCATCGAGGCAATACAAAGTAACGCATGGTTGGTGATCAGAATGTCAGCCCCTGCAGCCTCTGCGACATGCTGGTCATATTTTTGCCTCGCCTCAATTGAAGAAGTCGAGTCAAGACATACCATCGTTGGCTGAATACCGGCAGGCAGACTACCAAATTCATCAATGTAGTCCTGGATTTCTCCTGTCGCCCCATCCGCATTGATCCAATCAATGAGATCATCCAGCGCATTAATGACAGCCTCTGGCGCATTGTCAGACTCAGCAATCTGCTTGAGGCGCTTTACCTTGGCAATATCGAAGAAGTTGTTTTTCCCCACCAGGCGGGCAACACGGAGCCTGCGTTCCATGACACGCTCTACCCCGTCAAGGATTCGCCCGGCATCTTCGATCACCTGCCGCTGGAGAGACTTGGTGTAGGTAGAGACGATGACGCGCCCATCATGTTCGATGGCCTTGATCGCAGCCGGAATGAGGTAGCCAAGAGTCTTTCCCACCCCAGTCTCGGCTTCAATCATGATGTCCCCACCATCGTTCTCCATGGAACATTTCATGGCAGCAAGAACGTGGTTCGCGTAACGCATCTGAATATCAGTTGGCCTATTCAGATCGCACGCGGCAAAGATCTCTTCAACGGTAACAGCCATGTCCATTTCCTTCACGCAGCAGCAGCAGCAATGGTCTTGTAGTCGAACCGAAGTTCGTCATAGGGCAGCGGCTTCTCAAGCCACTCTTTTGCAATCCCATCAATGTGGGTCAGGCCATTGAAGTCCCCACTCCATTCGAAGTGGCCCATTTCACGGAACACGCCATGCCGATTCTCACGAACAGAGACCTTGAATGATCCCGCAACCACACCATTGCCAGCAGCCTTTTTGCCACCAAACACGGGCTCGAACGCCAGGCGTTCAAACGCACGCATGAGGAGCGCCATTTCGTTTTCGTTGGCACGCATTATGCGGATGGTCACAGACATCTCCGCTCCTGGATTGATGGCCTGGTATTCGATACCAGGGTTGGAAATGGACACTGGTTTATCCTTAAGCTTCGCGTTGATGGCTTTGATCTCGCTGTTGATTGCTTCCTTGTCGGCACCTTCCTTTTTCAACTCCCGCTTGAGCTTGTCCAGACGAGCCTTGAGCATGGAGCCTTCACGCTGCCCGACAACCTGCGCAATGTATTCACTGAAGAAGTCATCACTAATGATCTCCTTGGCCTCATGGGGTGAGACACGCGCATCATCAGTGCGACACGGAGCAATCCTCGATACAGGATTACCAACTGTTTGCTGCACAATGCCCTGGGTAATCGACAGTTTTGACGGAATGGCAACCGGAGACCCAGGCCCGGCCCCAAACAGAGAAATCAGGGGATTGTAGCGTTCCACTGCCTGCATGACATGCACGGCATGGGATTCCTTCGCCTCACTGACAGAGTCACCATCATCTCCTTCAGGCTCTGCCTTGCTCTTGGCCTTGCCAGAGTTATTGAGGCCACCGACAGTCAGGAAATAGAAGTCGGTGAAGTCCAGCTTCTTCCCGGTCTCCTCGACAATCACATTGCGTGCCATGCGCCGGAGCTTGCCACGAATGGCAGAAGAGGGCAGGTAGTACTGCCCGCCGATGGTTGGCAGCCCATCAACATCGGGTGAAATGTATGTCAGAGGGGTGATGGTTTTCATCGTGCCAGTAATCAAAATGTCCATTTTTTATATTATCTCCTTAGGTTGATGTTGAAGAAAAATCTCAGCCAATACGGCGGACACAACACAAAAACAAATCTCCAATCCCCATTGCAGGAGAACAACCATGACTCATGGCTTTATTGCGCCACGTTGAAAGGCATCAGGTCTAAAAAATCTTGTGACCGGAACAACACAGGGAACCTGCGGCGAAGCCCAGTAGGGGTGCGCCACTGCCGCCATCGTCTGCTGCGCAGGGGTTCCATGCCACATGGCAACAGGCAATGGGCGGGCAGGCTTACCACGGAAAGAAAACGAGCAATCTGGAACGCTCGTATCAACCATGATCGCGCTGTGGTCGATGGCCCCGTACCCGAGCGTAGCCTTCCGGCCGACCCCAGGAATAGCCTTGAGTAGATCAAGGACACGATCTGGGTCACCTACGCCAAACCAGAAGACCCGGTCGGTTGCCACCTCGATGAATTTTGTCATCCAGGCACGAAACTTACCGGTGTTCTGATAAATAATGAACCCTCCACCACGTTGCGGGTTGACCATCTCTGGTACTTCGACCATTTCATGAGGAGAAAGACGTCCAAACATGGTCTTTCGTGCGACCTTCCCTTGGAGAAAAAATGCGGCGCTCCCTTTCATCACGCCACCTTCCTGGACAAGGGGGATGTCTTCCGGGCGAGCTGGTTGTCCAGTCATAGATTCATGTGCCACAGCAAGCACGCCGTCCAATGTCAGGTAACCATTGGTCATCAGGACGGGCGTGGTCAGCGACACCTTGATGAGAAAGGGGGTTACATTCATGGTATCTCCTCCAGATCAATCATTCCAAACCCGAAACGTTTCGATGCGCCAATCCCATCCCGCATGGCAACCTTTGCCTTCTCGCCATCGATAACGAGCACTTCTCCATAAGCGAGAAATGAACGCATGCGAAAGTTCTTCAGGCCAGGCTTGCCGAACATTTTCCCCGGGACAAAATCCCCATCAAGCGAAATCACCGAGAAACCATGCCTTTCCAGGTATCGCTTGACGATGGCGATGGCTTCTTGATGGGTGGTGACCGGGATTTTTTTATCCACCACAGACGATGACCGCACCGGGTTGATGAGCACGTCGAAGCGGTACCGCTTCCCGGTTTCCGGAACTAGACATGGCCTTCCCACGTCTCCAGCATCGTGGCGGACTTTGACGTAACCACCGGCTTCCCTGAAAACAAAGTGTGTGCCGTCACGGAGAGTCTTTCTTACGACTTCCCACACTTTCTGGTGGAGCGCGTAGGCGTTGTTGGTCTCACCCATGCGAATGACGAATTCACGCATTGGCTTCTCCTTTCTCATGAGGCCCCACCACAGTGAGCGCATCGATTGCGCTACGCAGCCCACGGCGACCATCATGCAACAACGCTTCCGGTTGCTCCCTTGCCAGCAGGTTGTAAACGGTCCTCGCGGCTCGTTGCTGGTCACGATTGAGTGGCCGTCCGTTGAGTGGCCGTCCGCTCCACTTCCCCGTAGCAACGTAATCCGCCAGGGCAAAGACGGTTTTCGCGTCAACGGTCTGAAAGGCCGAACGGACAATGGCAACCAGCTCTTTCACCAGCGCGGGTTTCCATGACACGGCCTGGCGGCCTGAGTCGAGCCTGAATGTGAAAACATCGCTCCCGGGGATGTTGACAGAATGTTTGTGGATAAACCCTTTAGGTCCAGCATTGGAAAACTGGATGCCATACCAAGCACCAAGCTCGTTTGCTTGTCTGACAGCCAGCCCGAAGACGTTTTCAACCCCCCAGTGGATGTGGGGTGGCACACTATCTGGAGGAAGAAATGTAGTTTGGACCCATACACCGGACTCTGACACCAGGACAGTGGGCTTGCCCGGACCACGGAAAGAAACCTTCTTGCCGTCCTTGTTGTAAAGGACAGCAGACATGGCCCACGCCATCTTGTCTTCTCCCGGAGCGATATATTGACCGAGACGGTCATAGATGAAGTCAACAGCGTTCATCCTGGCCCCCTGTTTCATGTTTCAATCCGCACCCGTCGCTAAGGCCTGGCGATTGATTATATTATACACTTTTCCATGTGTATGTCAAGGAGTTTCAATCCGTACCCGGCTCTAAGGCCGGGATATTGCTAATCGCGGAAACCGGCCCTAAGGCCGGGAGATTGAGGCGAACAGCCGCCAGACGGCCGCTGAAACTTCTGTTTCAATCCGCGCCCGGCCTTAAGGGCCGGGAGGTTGCAGGCGCGAACGTTGTCGCCGCCGCAAAGTATTACTTTCAATCCGCGCCCGGCCCTAAGGGCCGGGAGATTGCGTTGTTCCGTTGCCGGCGCTGATTGAGTTCCTCGACTTTCAATCCGCGCCCGGCCCTAAGGGCCGGGAGATTGGTGCTGCTGAGCGTAGAAACCGCGATGCGGCAAGGCTTTCAATCCGCGCCCGGCCCTAAGGGCCGGGAGATTACTGATCGCGGAAGGCGGCTCTAAGGCAGGGAGGGAGATTGCTGTCGCGGAAACCGGCCCTAAGGGCCGGGAGATTGCCGCCGGTCCCACCACACTATTATGTACGACGCAAATTTCAATCCGCGCCCGGCCCTAAGGGCCGGGAGATTGTCTCAATCTCGGTGGGAATCGGCACGCCGCCGATGTCTTTCAATCCGCGCCCGGCCCTAAGGGCCGGGAGATTGTGCAGTCAAAGAGCGCATTAGCAAGCAAATAACTCTTTCAATCCGCGCCCGGCCCTAAGGGCCGGGAGATTGGTACGACTCGCACGGCGAGCGGTATCTTGTTTACACTTTCAATCCGCGCCCGGCCCTAAGGGCCGGGAGATTGCCCACAATCGTAACACACTGTTTCTACTGTGGACAAGAGCCAGCTTGCGCGAGCCTCCGATCGCTGGCAAGCTAGCTTTCGACATGCGTCCCGGATCGCTCGTATAAAATTTTAAAGATCAAAGCGTTACGCAATGCGCGAAACTATGGCGGAATGCAGTTTACTTCAGGTTCGCGCATCATATCACCAATGGTCCTTCGAATTGACATCCTCCCCGGCCTTCAGGCCGGAGATTCCTACCACGCTACGCATAGATGACTCTATGCGTAGTCGTCTCGGTGGGTTCCTGCTTCCGACGGCCAGCGCCGTTCGATCCACAGGCCATCCGGGCTGATGCGGGCAGACCACCTGCCAGCATCCCGACCGAAGCGTCGGTCGTGTCCCGCCCTTCGTCTCGCAACAGCTGCATCCCGCGAGAGAGGATATTGATCGCGCCAACCACATCGGCGTTGTCCTTGAACCCACATTCCACGCACTCGAACTTGGCCTGCGTTCGGCGGTTGTCCGCCGAGATATGGCCGCAGCACGGGCAGGTGCGGCTCGTGTTCTGCGGCGGCACAGCCACGAGCCAGCCGCTTTTCCACGCCAGCTTGTAGTCCAACTGGCGGCGGAACTCGAACCAGCCTTGGTCGAGGATGGATTTGTTCAAGCCGGACTTGGCCCGAACGTTCTTGCCCGGTATTTCGGTTGTGCCTGCCGCCGACTTGGACATATTGCGCACCTGCAAGTCCTCGATACACACCATCGCGTGGTTTTGGCTGATCGCGGTCGAGGTCTTGTGCAGGAAGTCGCGGCGGGCGTTGCCGATGCGGGAATGGATGCGCTGGATACGGGCTTTCGCCTTCCTCCAGTTGTTGCTGAACTTCACTTTGCGGCTCATGGCCTGCTGCGCTTTACGCAAAGCAGCTTCATGCCGCTTGAAGCTGTTGAGGGGTGCGTAGAACGTGCCGTCCGAGAGCGTAGCGAACCGGGCAATACCCATGTCGATGCCGACCGCACCACCACGCAGGATGGCCCGCTCGACCTCCCGCTCGGTCTGAATGGAAACGAACCACTTCCCTCCGCTGAAGGATACGGTGACGTTGCGCAGATCGCCCGGCACTTTGCGGCTGTTGCGATAGCGCAGCCAACCGAGCTTGGGCAGAAAAATACGGCTATTGCCCTGGTCGAGTTTGATTTGCTTGGGGTCGGGATAACGGAAGCCATCCGAGCGCCCCTTCTTCTTGAAACGCGGGAAATCGGCGCGTTTGGCAAAGAAGTTGCTGTAGGCGCGCTCCAAATCCTTGAGCTTCTGTTGCAGCGGGTGAATCGGTGCATCGGCCAGCCAAGCCGTCTCTGCGCTATTGCGCCACTCAGTGAGCAGCTTGCACAGCCCGGCATAGCCGAGCTTCTTCTCGCCACGCTCGTAGCGTTCTTTCTGTAACGCCAGCGCCTTGTTGTAGACGAACCGGCACGAGCCAGCGAAGCGACGCATCTGCCGCTCTTGTTGGCCGTTTGGCATGAGTTCGAATCTGAAGGCTTGAAGGCGTTGCATATGGGTATTATACTTTGGTCTATGGCAGATGACAAGGATTTAAGGCGCGGCAGGCACTGTGTTTTCAAAATGCACGTCTATTTGGTCTTTGTTACGAAATACCGTCGCGGCGCGTTCGATGGTGACGCCATCAACCGGCTGAGAACGATCTTCGCCAAGGTCTGTGCCGACTTCGAGGCATAACTGATCGAGATGGACGGCGAGGACGATCACGTTCACCTGTTGGTTGAATACCCGCCCAAGGTCGCCGTCTCCAACCTTGTGAACAGCCTCAAGGGCGTCTCCAGCCGCCTGTTGCGCAAGGAGCGGCCCGACATCCAGAAACGCTACTGGAAGGGCGTTCTGTGGTCGCCGTCTTACTTCGCATCAAGTTGTGGTGGTGCGCCAATTTCCATCGTGCGCCAGTACATCGAACAGCAGCAGACACCGTACTGAGATAAACCCGAAGGACGGCTCCGCCGTCCGCGCTATCCTTCCCTGCCGTTCAGGGCGGGGAGGGATACCGCTAACCGCTCCACCGGAGATAGCATCTCCGGCCGACATCCTGGTTCCACGCCGACTATTTATAGGCTGGTCGAGCCACTCAATAAGCCATTTCTGGGTATATTGCAAGACCAACCCTCCATTACACCCGCCCATAATTCATGATAAGTGTCATTATCATGAATGCGTTTTTTTTGATATAATTTATCAACACAAGAATATCGACGCTTGAACTCAATGAAAAACAGACATTTACATCTGACCCGTCGCGCGGCAAGCCCCGCCGTTCAGGGCGGGGAAGGCGACTCAAGGGCGACTCAAGGGCAGCTCAATGCCGTGCCTTGGTGCCGTAGGAATACCCGGCCTGAAGGCCGGAGGATGTCAAAAAAGACGCAGTAATGGT
>Ga0080004_1141618_pt1 | contig 18571 bp, 17 predicted proteins | sample WasSprMetagenome_FD_69207 | JGI IMG/M metagenome (GOLD analysis project Ga0080004, IMG submission 69207) | Sulfidic aquatic microbial communities from Washburn Spring, Yellowstone National Park, USA - WS (SPADES assembly) (version 2) | ecosystem: Environmental > Aquatic > Thermal springs > Hot...
TTTCCTGTTCTAATTTGCCCTCCAAGGCCAAGCCTATGATATCTACGAACGCAGAGTCAATGCCCCAGCTAACGCTAGCCAAGGTCTCCGACGGTGCGTATGGGTGTTCATCCCCTACGCCCCCAATGTACCAAGCCTTCCTCGCCATCGCGGCAGTTCGTACGCCAACATTTTGCGAATCTCCATTACCACAAATAACATCGGCGCCCCAGTCCAGCAGGGCAATAGCGGCATCGTAACCCTTACCTATATCCACGAATGTTCCAACCCAAGTTACTCTTACTTCGACATTAGGATTAACTGCTTTGACCCCTTGCTCGAAAGCATAATATGATCGATAAGTGCTCGGAACATTCATTCCGCCAACCACTCCAATTTTGTTAACTTTCGTCATTCTGCCTGCTAATACCCCCGCCAAATATGATGCCTCGTGGGCGAGCGGCGTGATGACGACCATGTTTTTCTCAATCGGTGGCCACCCGTCAGTCCACACTATCCATCTGTCCGGATAATCTCTCGCAACACTCTTCGCAGCTTCTCCCGCTGGCGTGGCATGAACGAATATTAAGTCATACCCGGCTTTAGCATAATCTCTTGCAACTCGCTCGTAATCCGCGAGAGATACTTTCTCCATGTAATCAATTTTGATTTTATCACCGTACTTCTCCTTGGCTTTAAGCAATCCAGCATAGGCCGTTTCGTTCCACTGGTCTTCTTTTACAAAGGTATCAAAAATTGCTGCCACTTTCAACTTAACTTCTTGCACAGGAGTTGGTGAGGGTTGCATGGACAGGTAAATGCCTACAGCCGCTATCAAAAGTACGATCACAACTCCTACAATTGCTATATCTCTTGTTTTTATCTAATCACCCTTTAGATAATAAACACATCAGTATTAAAAAGGTTTCCTAATATCTCAGTAATTGGGAAAAAATACGGTGGTCCAGCAGGGCTTTCCCTAAAACAACACTTATCATTTTTTCACGCATTCTATCCCCTGCTATCCACTTTATTTGGCAATCTTTTTTTAAAATAAAAATCTCTGTCCTCAAAGAAACTCTCTTCTGAAACTTTTGAAGAAATAATTCCGAAATGCACCCTAATTTAGTTCCGTTTCCCTGAATCAGCCATACGCTCTCCTCAATTCATCAAATTTTTTCTTGGTGACGAAGATAGGCAAAATCCCCAAGTGCATCAAATCCCCCCGTACCAAGGTCCCTCCAGCCAAACCGCTGCCCTACATACGACCTTGCCCCCAGCCCTTTCGGCAAACCTCTCCAAACCGCCCATCGTTCCGTAAGTGGAGACCACGTCATCTATGACGCACACCCTCTTCCCACGCATCTTTTCCGCCTCATCCATCTCTAACACCAAATTTTGCAATCTCCCGTGGTTATCGACCTAATTTTTTCCGCGAGACAGGTTTTTCCCATATAACTTTTCTTCTCTTTTCTCGCAACCCCCATCACCAAATGCCCGAGCCGTTTTGCGGTTTCGTAAACTAATGGCAAAGACTTTGACTCCGCCGTGAGCAAAAACTCCGGATTATGTACTTTGATCATTTCAGCTAACCTTGCCCCCACTCTCCTGGTAAACTCGACATCGCGCCCGAGGACCAGTTGATGGTTTGAAGCAATCCAGATATCCTCGGCCACACGCCTGATCGGAAGTTCTCTACGCATACCACAAATCTCTACGGCGGTATAGGCTTGACCCCCATAAACCCGAACCAGCTCTTCAAAGCTTAAGCTATCGCGTTTATCCGACATCATATCGCGCCCCCAAAATCAACGCGCAGAGAGGTAACCCACAAACCGATTGACCCATGTTATTTCTCGTTGGTCGCAAAATAAATTTTTGCAGAATCATAGCGCCAATTGGGGGGCAATGCTTTGCTGAGAAATCAATAACCAAGATTTCGCGAGCACGGCTGAACGCCTGCAGCTAAGTGGTAGAACCTGTTTAAGGCTTGAAACTGTTACATTTTATCGTGAATGCATGACAATAGACCCACTCGCCCTCGCCAAAGAGATCGAGCTGAAAACCACAAATGGCCCACTTAGGAAATATTACAGGTTGGGTAGGCCGGGGAGGTGGTACGGAGGCATAGCCACCGCCGATTGCGTCGGATGTTTTTTGAAATGCGTGTTCTGCTGGAGTGGGGCGCCAAGAGATAACCCAGAAAAAGTTGGTAAATTTTACTCCCCCTCCGAGGTTTTCGCCGCATTGGATTCTTGCTCAAGAAAGCACGGATACAGATTGATCAGGGTAAGCGGCAACGAGCCTACCTTAGGCAGGAAACACCTGCTTGCTTTGCTTGAGATCGCCGACCAAAGCAACTATTCATTCATCCTCGAGACAAACGGAATACTGATAGGAAGCGACCGGAGCTACGCTAGGGCTCTGTCAAAATTCAGGGAACTGCACGTGAGGGTATCGATCAAGGGTACAAACCAAGGTGAATTCTCAAGGTTGACGGGCGCCGCTCCCGAGGCCTTTGAGCTCCAGCTGAAGTCAATTGAGAACTTGCTGGATGAGGGCGTCCCGTGCCACCCGGCGGTTATGCTCTCTTTTAGCCCTAAGGAAAATTTTGAGCAGTTGAGATCAAAGCTGGCAGAAATAGACGAGAGCTTGGCGAGGGAGGTGGAGGAGGAGTACGTCATACTTTACCCGAATGTGGTGAGAAGGCTCGAAAATTCAGGGGTGAAGCCGCTGATCGCCTACCGCCCGAATGGGGTACCCTCAGAGCTGATTTAAAGCGTCGACGGGCGAAAAGGAGCCCTTTTGTCTGTGTGTTTTTGGGCTACATAAAATTTTATATCTCGCACGGTAATTGTTTTTTTGGGGTTGGGTGTCTAAAGGCTATATGGGAAAAATTTTAAGGGCCGACTTATCGGCAGGAACTTTGAAGATTGAGCCCATATCCGAGGATGTCGCCAAAAAATATTTGGGTGGAAAGGGGTACGCAGTTCACCTGCTCTACCGCTATTTAAAGGAATATGGATCCAAGGGGATTTCTCCCGCGGATATCAATCCTTTGGGCCCGGAGAACGTCTTGATCTTCTCAACAGGGCCTGGAACAGGAGTGCCCGGATTCCCGTGCTCTGGAAGGTACCACGTCATGGCCCTAAGGTCTCCTCTTACAGGTTCAATAGGGAGCGCCAATTCGGGGGGTGAATGGGGGCCTTATCTGAAGTTCTCAGGGTTTGATGCAGTCGTTGTTGAAGGTGCTTCGGAGAAGCCAGTTTACATCTCAATCGTTGAGGGTGAGGCTGAGTTAAGGGACGCTAGCGCCCTGTGGGGCAAAAACGTTTTTGACACGACCAGGATCCTCAAAAGGAAAGCTGGAGGGAAAAATACAAGCGTCGCGTGCATAGGGCCCGCAGGAGAAAACTCAGCTTATATGGCATGCATAGTCAACGACGAGCACAGGGCAGCCGGGAGGACTGGTTTGGGGGCGGTCATGGGCTCCAAAAGGCTGAAGGCCGTCGGCGTCTCCGGGAGCGAGGAGGTTCCGATTGCCGAGCCCGAGAAGTTTAAGGAAATTTCAGAACGCTGCCTTGACTCCATGAGAAAAAACGCCGTCACCGGCGAAGGGCTGCCCACGTATGGGACCTCGATACTCGTAAACATCATTAACGCGGCGGGGGGCCTGCCGTACAAAAATTGGCAGACGGGAGTAAACCCGGACGCAGAAAAAATAAGCGGAGAAACACTGGCAGAAAAATACTTGATAAACAGGAGGGCATGCTGGGGGTGCACCATTGGATGCGGAAGGGTCACTGGCGTCAAATCCGGGCCATTCCAAATTCTAAGCTCAGAGGGGCCCGAATACGAGTCTGTTTGGGCGCTCGGGAGTTCAACCGCGGTCAAGGAGCTGGACGCCGTCGTCAAGGCGAACCACTACTGCGATGAGCTTGGACTGGACCCGATAAGCATGGGCTCAACAATCGCCGCGGCGATGGAGCTCAATGAAAGAGGGTACATCCCGCAGGAGGACCTTCAGGGCTTGGACCTCAGATTCGGCAACGCAGCTGCATTGGTGGAAAGTGTCTGGCGCACCGCATACAAAACTGGGTTCGGCAAATTTTTGGCCTTAGGATCTAAGAAGCTCTGCGAAATTTATGGCCATCCGGAGCTTTCGATGAGCGTCAAGGGGCTTGAAATGCCGGCCTACGATCCAAGGGCCATTAAGGGGATAGGGCTGAACTATGCAACATCAAATAGAGGGGGGTGCCACGTGACGGGCTACACAGTTTCGCCGGAGGTTCTTGGAATTCCCGAAAAGATAGACCCGTTAAAGCCCGAAGGTAAGGCGAAGTGGGTTAAAATATTCCAAGACTTCACGTGCGTCGTCAATTCAACTGTCAACTGCCTTTTCACCACCTTCGCTCTAACAGCAAGGGATTATGCAGAACTATTGTCGGCTGTAACGGGGTGGGACCTGGATGAAGATGAAATTATGAGAATAGGCGAGAGGATATACAACCTAGAAAGGGTTATGGTTAACAAATACGGTTTCAACGGAAAAGACGATACGCTGCCCTCGCGCCTGCTAAAAGAGACTATGCCAGAGGGCCCAGCCAAAGGACAAATCGTTGAGCTTGAGGTCATGAAGGACGAGTACTACAAACTCCGCGGATGGACCGATGGGGCCCCGACGCCTGAGAAGCTGAGGGAGCTGGAGATCGAAATCTAGCAAGGCCAAAATATTTGAATCACTTTATTTTTTCTTTGGGGTAAGCCGTGGCAAAAGTTTCCGCTAGAGTTATGCTATTCGCAACCCTCCGAAGGAAATACGGGGCTAAGGATTTGATTGTTGAATGCAACGGAACACTCCCGGATTTAATTGAAAACGTCTCGAAAATTCTCGGCGAGTCGTTCATAGATGAAGTTTATGACAAAAACCGGGACAGGGTGAAGGAAAACATCATCCTAATGATAAACGGGAGGAACGTAAGGGACATGGAAAAGATAGAAATAAGGGATGGGGATGCCATAGCTATATTTCCCCCAATTGCAGGAGGTCAACCCCAAAGGAAATAACATGCAGGATAGCGAATTTCCCGAAGCCCTACAGATAGAGGTTACAAATAGGTGCAACTTTAACTGCCTCATGTGCATCAGGCGCGTGTGGAGCGCCAAACCTCTAGATCTCGATTTTAACCTCTACCGCAAGATCGCGGAGTCGAGCTTTTCTCGCATAGATAGGCTAATACTCTATGGGTTTGGGGAGCCATTCGTCAACCCAAATTTTCTGGAGATGCTAAAAATAGCCAAGAAATACTTGCGTAGGGAAGCTACGATAAGCGTAAGCACTAATGGCTCTTTGCTAAGCCCGCGTGTGGCCGATAAGATCCTCAAAAGACCAATGGTGGACTCCATTTCATTTTCAATAGACACATTTAATGTAGAAAAGCTCAGTCGCATCAGGGTTGGCTCAAAACCATCAGCCATCATTGAAAACTTTCGGTACGCCGCCGAAATTAGAAAAAAGTCCGGAGGAAATTTTAAGTTAGGTGCGGAGGTCGTCATAACGAAGGACAATTTTGGGGAGTTACCCCAACTCGTCAGAAATTTTGCAGAAAAATGTGTCGATTACATTCTCGTTTCTCACATCGTCCCCTACACAGATGAACTTTTCAGGGATTCGGCTTACGTCATGCTAAGCAAACCTCCGCTTGAAATAGCTTTGCCTTTATTGGAACGTGGATCTGACATTATACGCGAGGCAACACTGGAGGCCCTCGGGAAAGCATATGGGGTTAACCTAGGGAGGGGATCGGCCGAGATAGTCATGAACCTATGGAACAAAGCAGAAGAAACTGGATATTGGATAAACCTGCCACTTCTCCTCCGCTCGAAGAATAAGGTAGAAATGACGAAGCAGGTTGAGAAAACTTTTCGTGAGAGCGCAAAAATCGCGTATGAGCACCAACTGAATCTCAGACTTCCAAATTTATACCCAGACGCAAAAGATAGGGCCTGCCCATACGTTGACAAGAATACGATGGTCATCAGATCCGATGGAATGGCCGCTGCATGCTTAGAGTTCATGTATGCACACCCTTACTTTGCAAACGCACACATGAAGAAAATTTACGACGTTTTATTTGGAGACCTAAGGAAGGAGAAATTAGAGGATGTGTGGGGCAAGGAGAAATATGTAAATTTCAGGGAGATCAGAAGAAACTTTTCTGAAAATATACCTTGGTGCGGGGACTGTCCGTTCTCGACTTTGAAATGTTTTTTCACGGAAACGAATCTGCTTGACTGCCGCGCGAACGCCTATGGATGCAGCGAATGCCTATACAGCGTGAATTTGGCCCAATGTAACTTATAAAAAAGTATTGAGACCCCACTGACCAGAAAAAAGGTTGCAAGCAAAAGAATAAGCGTGGAGCCCCAGGTGGGATTCGAACCCACGATCTACCGCTATCTTGCACGGGTTACGAGGCGGTCGCTTTCGGCGTTGACCTCTACCGGCTGAGCCACTGGGGCCCATTTTTTAATCTCTCTCTAAAAATAAAAATAATGCAAGGCTAATACGGCCTTGTCTTTAAACCAAGTTTGTATGCCAGAAAATTCGCGAGCAAGTGAATGGGTGGCGTGATAATCAAGAGTATGATTAGTCCAGCCCATCCCGGCCTCTCTACAGGGCTGGCAAATAGAAGCGCAAAAATGAGGAAGAAAACTTGATCGACACCGGGCAGAGAGCCTCCACGAGCGATGTCCAGTCTTCTTTTAATGAAACTTCCAATCAAATCGCCGACCAGCGCGCCAAGGGACAAAAGAAATCCAGCTTCAGCGCGCCCTTGCAGGATGGCGACCAGCGTGCCCACGAGAAGCCCTCCCACGAATCCCCGAATTGTTTTTCCCTCCCCGAATATCCTTCTCCTGTCCAAAAAAAATTTCCCGAAATCCAGCGGGGGGCCGCCGCCTAAAATAACTGGGGACGAATTTGCAAAATAGGCGGGCAGAATAAACCATAAAGCCTCGCCGACCTCTCCAAGAATCTCGACCAAACTTTCACCTCCGCTTAGAATCCTCCCAGAGATATTCAAAATATTCCTTAGCAAATTTAGTCAACCCGACCTCGTTAGACCATATTCCAAGATACTCGCCTTCCCCTGCCAAAATGAGCAATACCTCGCTCTCGTCAACAATTATCCCCCCTCCAAACAAAGGTTCCCTAAACCTGATCTCGACATTTGGTATCGCCCTTAATTTCTCTCGGACCTTGCCCCTCTCTGAGGTTATCACCCGCAAATTTATGTTTCTAGTTGCCTGCAGAGAAGAGATTTCGCTTATTTCTGCAAAATGTCTGGAAATTTTGGGTCCTGATATCAGGATCTCGAACTGTGTTCGAGCCAGCATCTCCATTATTTTACCTTTTATGCTTGCTTCCCCTCTGAGGACCCAGATATCTGGTCTCCTCATTTCCGCCTTTTTCTCGTAGACAGGCTCAAGCTCTTTGATCACGAATTCGCTGATCTCCCTAAATCTCCTCTCCTGCTCGCTCTTTAGCAGCCTGATGACCTCGGCCGGAGGTCTAGCGCGATATAGGGTTGGCCTACCCGACCTGCTCTCCACCCACCCTCTTTGCTCGAGCTTTGAAAGTATGTCGTAGATTCTAGAATACGGCACCTCCGCAATCCTTCCTAGAACGCTCGCCGTGGAAGGCCCGCTGTAAACCAAGGCCTGATATGTCCTGGCCTCGTAATCGGTCAACCCCAGCTCTCTGAAAAATCTTAAAATCTTTTCGGACTCAACCATTGCGTTCGTGCTATGTAAAGTTTGGTAGGGCTTAAACATTACCCCTTTAAGTGGTGAACGGTTTTTCAAACAGGAAATTGACGATTTCGCGCGCGTTAAATTGCCTTCGCCCATTTCGCCTACGCCGCCTAAGAATTTTAAGGAGAAAAGGCTTATTAGATTGAGACTTATGCGCTCACCGAAAAATAGTTGCGATGCGAAAGCTTTGGTCAATCGTAGAAAAATTTCGAGGCATTGAAATGATTTATTTACCAAAACCTCATAAAAAGGCACCAGCCATAATAATTGCTGCTGCGGCGGTGGCGATATGCATTATTTTGGTTGCAATCGCGGTCACGCTCCCCCATATTTCCAAAAATGTATGGAGGGACATGGGGTATCTCGGGATTTTCCTGCTAAGCCTCATAGGTGCAGGCTCAGTCATAATTCCCGTTCCGTACACGGTTATTCTGCTCGCCATATCCCCTGCGTTTGACCCAATACTGCTCGCGATAGCTGCAGGAATAGGGGCTGCAGTTGGAGAGATGGTTGGATATGGGATTGGATTCACGGGGCGAATTGTGATGGGGAAAAAACGTCGCCGTCAAATGGATGCTATGCTAAGAATTTTTGAAAGATTCGGACTTCCGGCCATCTTCGTCTTTGCGCTTACCCCCCTACCAGACGATTTACTGTTTATTCCCCTTGGGATGATGCGCTATAGCCTTAAAAAAGCTCTTTTAGCCTGTGCCGCCGGAAAATTCTTAATGTCCCTAATCATCGCATATGCGGGCAAGGGTACCGTTGGGCTGTTCGGGGAAGATTGGCTTCTCGCGGGCTCGGTGGCTATTCTCCTAGCTTTGATTATAATTGTTATGTTCAGAATCGATTGGGTAAAGATAGCAGAGAAATATGCGCCCCCAAAGAGAATCCGCAGTGAGATCGGAAAATTGCGAAGCTTAAATGAGAACCGCTCAGAAAACGCTGGCGTTTAAATGAAAATTTGCTACCGAAATTCTGAATTTTTGAGATCAAATGGGAAGTTCAAGAATTGCGCACAAAAAATGAATGACGCCGGGGAATAGAAGTGGAAATGCCTGAAGATCCAAGCCCCAACAGGGGGCCCCTTTAAAAAATCGGCAAAAATGAAGTATATAAGAGTAAACTATTTATATCCAATTTCATCTATTTTCTTAAAGAAAAATTTTTTGTATGAATTTAGACACCTAAAAAGGAGGGATAAAAATGTCGGCTCAGTTGGGGGGAACTCCAGTGCTGGTTTTACCAGAAAAAGTATCTAGGTACCTTGGACGGGATGCCCAACGAATGAACATCATGGCTGCCAGAGCGATAGCCGAAGCGGTCAGAACCACGCTGGGACCCAGAGGTATGGATAAAATGCTGGTGGACTCTTTGGGCGACGTCACAATAACCAATGACGGGGTCACCATCCTAGATGAGATGGATGTAGAACACCCCGCGGCAAAAATGATGGTGGAAGTGGCAAAAACCCAAGAGGACGAAGTCGGGGACGGAACTACCACCGCCGTCGTGCTTGCGGGCGAGCTTTTAAAATACGCGGAGAAGCTGCTTGACCAGGATATTCACGCCACAGTGATAGCAACCGGGTATAACAAGGCTGCGGGCAAGGCTCAGGAAATACTGAACAATATGGCGACGAGTATATCGAAGGACGACAAGGCTAGGCTCAAACAGATCGCCTTAACCGCCATGAGCAGCAAGGGTTCGCAGAGGCTGGACGAAAAGCTGGCAGAGCTCTGCGTTGAAGCCGTCACACAAATAGTGGAGGAGGAGAACGGAAAATACGTCGCGGACATCGACCACATCAAGGTTGAGAAAAAGACGGGTGGGAGCTCATCCGACTCGCAGCTCATTAAGGGCATAATCATAGACAAGGAAGTGGTCCATCCTGGTATGCCCAAGCGAGTCACCAATGCCAAGATAGCTCTTTTGAACACTGCATTGGAGGTTGAGGAAACCGAAACCAGCGCCGAAATTAGGATCACCGACCCCTCTCAGCTTAAAGCCTTCCTAAACGAAGAGGAGCGAATGCTGAAGGAGATGGTGGCTACAATAAAGAAGACCGGCGCTAACGTTGTCTTCTGCCAGAAGGGAATAGACGATCTAGCTCAACACATTCTCGCGAAGGAGAGAATCTTGGCCGCCCGCAGAATCAAGGAGTCTGACATGGAGAAACTAGCTAGGGCAACGGGCGGTAAAGTCGTCACAAACCTAAAAGATCTATCCCCTGAAGACCTTGGCTATGCTGAACTCGTTGAGGAGCGCAAAATCGCCGGGGACGAGATGATCTTCGTCGAGGGGTGCAAGGACCCCAAATCAGTTAGCCTGCTCGTGCGTGGGGGCACTGAACACGTCGTGGATGAGGTAGAACGCGCCGTCCACGACGCTATCAGCGTGATTTCTGCCGCCATAGAGGATGGAAAGATCGTTGCGGGCGGAGGGGCGCCTGAGATAGAGGTCGCAAAGGGTCTACGTGAATACTCTGAGACGGTGGGGGGCAGGGAGGCGCTTGCGATAAAGGCTTTTGCTGACGCTGTCGAAATAATACCGAGAACTCTTGCTGAGAACGCCGGCCTTGACCCAATAGACATCTTGGTCGAGCTCAGGGCGAGGCACGAAAGGCCAGATGGCAAGAATTTCGGTCTGAATGTACTCACTGGCAAAGTCTCCAACACACTAGAGTTGGGAATTGTGGAACCTTTGCGGGTCAAACTACAAGCCATAAAATCTGCCGGGGAAGCAGCTGAGATGATACTGAGGATAGATGACGTCATAGCGGCAGGAAAGCTTGAGAAGGAAAAGGAAAAAGAGAAGGGTCCATCGGAAGAAATGGGCGAAATGCCGCCAATGTAGGAGGCAAACACCATTTTCCCTAAAAAATATACCCGCTTTGAAAAGACCAGGATAATTGGGGCTAGGGCCCTCCAGATCTCAATGGGGGCCCCTGTTTTAATTGATGTTCCCCCAGGCGTAATAGACCCGATAGAAATAGCCTTACTTGAGTTTGAAAAGGACGCAATACCGATGACTGTAATAAGGAGGCTTCCTAGCGAGAAGAGAGCCTAAAAATCCGCTCAACTTTTTATTTTTAACCTACCTGCCCTCTCCCCCTGATTTCTTTTTTATTGACAAAAAACGACAATAGTTTGGTGGAGAGGGTGGGCGTCCAGCTCGGCGACATCGTGCCTAAACAGACCATCAGCCATGAAAATCTCCGGGGCAAAATAATCGCCATAGACGCGATGAACACATTGTACCAATTTTTATCAATAATTCGCCAAAAAGACGGGGAATTGCTCAGGGACTCGAAGGGCAGGGTCACATCTCACCTCTCAGGTCTTTTTTATAGAACTGTGAACTTCATCGAAATTGGTATACGTCCTATTTATGTTTTTGACGGGGAACCACCGAAGCTCAAACATAGAACAATAGAGGAGAGAATCGCCATAAGGAAAGAGGCTAAGGAGGAATGGATCTCCGCCCTCGAAGCTGGAGAACTTGAAGAAGCTAGAAAATTCGCCCAGCGCGCGGGTCAGCTAACCAGCGAAATGGTGGAGCAGGCAAAAAATCTAATAAATCGCATGGGGGTTTCATGGGTTCAAGCTCCGGGAGAAGGGGAGGCACAGGCAGCATATTTGGCAATAAAGGGGGATGCCTGGGCTGTGGCCAGCCAAGATTTCGACTCCCTTTTGTTCGGCGCACCTATCCTCGTGCGCAACCTGGCGGTGACGGGCAGGAGAAAATTACCAAGAAAAGATGTTTACATAGAAATCAATCCAGAATTGGTGGAACTCAAAAGAATAATGGATGAGCTGGGAATAACAAGGGGACAGCTCATAGATGTCGGCATTCTAGTTGGGACAGATTACAACGAAGGCATAAAGGGAATTGGGCCAAAAAAGGCCCTGGAGCTTGTAAAGAAATTTGGCTCGATAGAGGAAATAATAAAAACAGAACTTGGAGAAAAGTTTGAAGTGGATCCGCTCGAGGTGAAGGGGATTTTTTTAAACCCTAATGTCACGGACAAATACGAAATAAAGTGGGGGGAACCAGATCCTGAAGGGATTAAAAAGTTTCTGTGCGATGAGCACGATTTTTCTGAATCGAGGGTCGAGTCGGGGATAGAAAAGTTAATGAAGGGTTCGAAGGAAAGGGGACAGGTCTCAATCGAGAGATGGTTTAGCTAAGTCTTGCTCCAGCCGTGCTCCCCCACCAAAGGGACGAACGAGCATCCCCCGTATTCGCGAATATTTATTCCATCCTCCATCTTCTCTGCCACAACCCAAGTCTGAAACATGTAATTTTGACCAACGGGAGCCCCCAATTTACCGCCAATTTTAAGTTGATCTATTAGGGGCTTTGGAACATCCGGCGCACAAGCTGTCACAAGAATTCTATCCCAAGGCGCCTCCTTTTTATAGCCCAAGGTCCCATTGCCAGTAATTACCTGAACATTTTTGTAGCCAACCCTCCTAAGGTTTGCCCTTCCGAACTCAGCCAACTCGGGTATCCTCTCAACCGTGAACACCTTGCCCTCGCCTCCAACTAACTCAGCCAAAAGTGCGGCATTATAGCCTGAACCAGTACCTATCTCGAGAACTTTTTGCCCGGGCTTAACCTCCAGGGACTCGAGCATTATGGCTATCATACTGGGGGCGGATATGGTCTGACCGTGCCCTATCGGGAGGGGTTGATCCTCGTAGGCATGCCTCCTCATGCCAGCTGGTACGAATTCGTGACGCGGCACCCTCCTGAACGCCTCTATGATCTCCAACTTCCTAAGATACCCCCAAGCAGCTAAACGCTCGATCAATTCCTCTTTTTCTTTCTCATACATAGAAACCATGTAAATATCTGCGCAAGATATTTTTACCCCTAATCAAAAATTAATTGACTTTCAGATTTACCCCTTAATCTTGAGTTTAGCGTCTTCACGGGACCTCCCTGGCTTTACCGAAGGGGTTTAAATTGTCTAGAGCAAAAGAAAGGGTGAAATCTTGAACAACAAGAGACGGGTGAGCAAGATGTCTAGAGAATTCATTACGGCAAGGGGCCATCCCATGATAAGGGCCACGCACCCAACCACGCTTATGATAACCAAAGAAGATTCAGTGGGGCAGAGGGGGAACTGCATAATCGCGGTGGGCGCGGATAAGGGCTCTTTGGATTTAAGCGACGAGATAAAAGAAGAGATAAGAAAAGGGAGCAAAATTCTCCTGACTTTGAAAACAGACGAGTTTGAGGAAAACGTTTTTGCTTGGGGTCATCCAGCTTTAACCTTCACCCATAAAACCGATATTGTAATTAGAAAAAGTTCGTTCATCTGTCCTCGAACGCTTGGCATTCGCTCCAATAAGGGAGCTGCAGACATTTCAAGGGAGATGGTTAGGCACCTGCAGAACACTAAATCTATGGTCGAGATTTCGATCGAAGCCTTGCCTGAACTCAACCCCATATTTAAAAGACAAAAAAATCCTAACTCTTAGAGGAGCAAAATGGATCGCGCAAAAGAACAGAGGATGAAAATCAACCTGAAAAGGGCCATTTTAATATTTATTCTAATGACCGCGATCGTGGCCTTTTTATTCAGCATCTTCGCAAAAGAAAAACTGCTCGAAATTCTACATGCCCTGCTTACCGCCGATTACAAATTTGCCCTTCTGGCTTGGGCGGCCTATTTGTCTTTTGTGCTCATGTGGGCGACAAGATGGAGCATATCCATAAAATCCCTCGGAAGGTCTGTGCGAATTAGAGAATTATTCCTGATCGTGTTCGGCGGGATTTTCATAAACAACATAACTCCCTTCACTTATTCAGGGGGGGACCCAGTCGGGAGGAGCTATTTGCTGAGCAAACTAAAGGGGCTACCTTACTCTGTATGCCTTGCATCGGTAATGGGCGAACTCATTGTGGATGTTCCGGTTTTCCTTTCCCTAATATCCCTGGCCGCGCTTGTTTCTTTACATCTGACGTTAGTCTGGTTCGGCATGGTGATTTTTCTAATTGTAATCGCTATAGTTTTTCTTCCCCTCTCTTCGCGATTTTTTGGCAACAAGACAGCGGAGAACTGGATAGGAAATATGATAGTGCGTGTCCTCAAGAAATTGCGAAGGCACGTGGATGAACCAAAAATCTTCAACGGGCTGGAGAACTTTTATTCGTGCGCCCACAACGTGATCAGCCAAAGAAAAATCGCAGGCCTCCTAGCGATCTTTTCCACCTTGCTAGTAGGACTTTCATCGCTCAGACTTTACTTCATCTTTCAGGCGTTTAACTACAGTGCGCCTTGGCCGATGCTCATATTCGCGTCCACACTTCCTTGGGCGGCAGGACTCGTGCCCCTCCTCCCTGGCGGAATGGGTACATTTGACTTCGCTCTTATCTCTATTTTCCTGCTATTCGGAGTCCCGTTTAACATTGCGCTTAGCGCAGTGCTCGTAGAGAGAGCTATTACATTCTTCTTCGGGACATTCGCCGGAGCAATGTCCCTATCATATCTCGGCATAAAAATATGGGCGCTTGAAGGTGAAATGCCGCACATCGGGGGATAGCTTTTAAAGCACCTTCGCTTTGAATATCAGGAGTGATCTCTCAAATAAGAACTAGCTCGGTTTATATCTATCCATAAGGCTTGAGTAAAGATCTGTGAGCTTGTCCGCACATTTTTTATTCGAATAAAGTTTAGCAGTCCTCAATGCATTTTTCCTCATTTTTTTGGTCGGTTCATAAGATTGCAGGAGCTGTGAAAGATGCTCAACGTTCCCCGGTTTAAATAGATACCCATTTTCACCATCTTTTACTATTTCAGCAATTGCAAGCGAGTTTGCGCCGATCGTGGGGCACCCGCATGCGAACGCCTCCAGTATCACTATGCCCTGCGTTTCGCTCGTGGACGCGGTGACTAAAGCGTCTGCAGCGGAATAGTAAAGTGGCTTGAGTTTTTCATGGACAAATCCTGCAAAAGTAATCCTATCACCCAAATTCAGATCTTTGACAAGCTTTCTTAAATCATCCTTAGCAGGTCCCGTGCCCGCGATGATCAATTTTGCATCGACCTTAGTGAAAGCCTTTATTACAATGTCAACATTTTTTTCATGCCCAAGCCTTCCCAAGTAAAGGAAAATTTTTTCTCCTTCTTCCAGGTCCAATTTTTTTCTCGCCTTTCCTTTCTCAAAAGGCTTGAAGAATTCTATGTCAATGCCATTTGGTATTACCTTTACTGGTTTTTTAACTCTATAATATTTCAATACCCTCCTCATCGTGTCGCTCGGCGTTATAATTGCGTCAAATCTATTGTAATAAAGTCTTATGTAATTCCAAGCTATTTTTTCCAAATATCCCTTACCCGTGTTTGTCAAGTACGAAACGTATTCGGGAAGCAAAGTATGAAATGTGGAAACTTTTGGAATGCCTTGCTTTTTAGCCACCCTGAGCCCTAACAATCCCAGCGAAAATGGTCCATGAGTATGCACTATGTCGAGATCTGGTATCTCCCCGAAAAAGGGGGCCGCTATTTTAAACTCGGGATAGGGTCTGAAGACTATTGATGGGTAAGATTGAATGGTCATGCCCAAATGTTTTTGGACGTTAGATTTCGGGCAAAAGATTAACACCGTATGCCCTCTCCTAACTAGCTCCGGACCGAAACTCAAAAGTGAGGTGACCACGCCGTTCCTCTGCGGGAGAAATGTCTCGGTGAAATTCCCTATTCTCAAATTCTCCCCAGCCAATTCTTGATTAAACATCTTTTTTTATCTTTATGTATTCTAATTTAGATGGCGATCGACTTGATAGGCATGATCCTCTGCGGGGGGCACGGGAAGCGTCTCCGTCCGTTCACAGATGAGATCCCAAAATCTTTGCTTGAGATAAAAGAAGGGTATACCATTTTGGAAAGACAGCTCTTCGGCTACGGAAGTGCCGGCTTTGACCGCGTGTACCTCCTGACGGGATACCTCAGCGAAAAAATAGAGGAAAAAATCGGCTCAAATTACAGGGGAATGAAAATTGAGTATGTGGTGGAAGATGAACCGCTGGGCACGTTAAACGCAATCCGCTTGGGAATGGAAAGGGCCGGAGAGGACGCCATGATAAGCAATGGAGATGTCGTCACGGATTTAAACCTGCGGATGATGTGTAAAAAATTCCAAGGGTCTAATTGCTTAGCGTCCATATTCGCTGTGAAGATGAGAAGCCCATATGGCTTGATCATCCTAAAAAATGGGCTAATCGAGAGATTCGAGGAGAAACCTATACTTGAGCACTACATAAATGGGGGATTTTATTGTTTAAGAAAAGAAACTCTTGACCTTCTCGAAGAGTATAAGGTCGGAAACATCGAAAAAACAGCATTTCCGCGACTTGCACAGTCTAGACAGCTCACCTATTTTATTGATGACAATCCATTCTGGGTCGCGATCGATACGTTAAAGGATCTTGAGGAAGCCAGGGAGGAGTACAAGAATCGCGTCGATAAACCGTGGGGATATGAAAAAATGCTGACTTTGTCTGACGAAAAAATGGAGAAAGAGCTTTTCATCATGGCGGGCCATCAGACCTCTTATCACTATCACGAGATAAGGGATGAAACTCTGCACATAGTTAAAGGGTCCGGCTATGTTGAGTTCGAGAAAAACAGGGAAAGATTTATAAAGGGAGATGCCATCCGAATAAAGCCAAATACCCCGCACACCATTATCGCTGAAGAGAATACATTAATTATGGAGGTTTCTACACCCCACCCGGATGACGTGGTCAGGTTAAGGGACTTTTATAGAATGAGATAGGTGCCCTACTGCGAACTCAGCATTTCCGACCTGAGAATAATGAACTATGGCTTCCCCACTGGCTCAAAACGTCCCTTCAGCTTCTCCGTCACCAGGGGCAGGGTCGTGTACTCGAGTTCCTCAGGTGAAAGCAGGTGGGGCTCGAAAGGCCCGTGCCTCCTTATGTAATCGCATATCTCAATCGCCTTCCTCCTTGAGTAGTCAAAGGCGACATCGTCGAAAAGATCCACCGGCCCTAAAAGCTTTCCTTCGCTCACCTGAAATCCAAGCGCGATGATCCTAGGTGGCCCATCGAACCTTGTTGGATGCGCATCCCTCTGCGAAACCGGAATTAGCGGGCCCCTATGCGATCCCCTCATCCAACCAGGCACGAGCTGAGGCATTGCGAATGCCTCCAAGATCTCTCCCATCGCAGGGTAACCAGATTGTGCCCTAGCTATAGCCACAGGGTCATCCTTCCCCACGTAGCGCCCTGCTATTTTGCTCAGTTTGTCCGTGCTCACAACCGCGGCCAAATTTCCATCCTTCTTGAAAACCCTTTTGATCAGATATCTGCTAGACATCCCGATCAGCGCGAGGAGATCGTATATCTCTTCAGGGCAACTCATGAGAATGCGCATGTTTTTTTCGACGTCATACACTTCAAATCTGAAGCCATCGTGCAACTTTGGGTCTATGATAAGACCGGCGGAGTTGAAGGGATCTGCAAAAATTTTAAAAAGAGGAAGATTGAACGCGGAGGGGGAGGTCTTATCGCAGGCAAAAACTGCTATGGGCTCGCTTGGCCTCTCAACGATTTCCATTTCCGCGACCCCTGGTCCCATACCCCGCACATTGCCGGAAAAGGCCTCTGCGAGCATGTCCTGCCCAGCTGCGTAATAGTGGCGCCTTTTTGCCAGTTCCGCAGCCGCTTTGAAAGTTTTCCATGCAAGTTCGTGTATCGCAGGATTGTCCTCCCCCTTATCATGGGTCATAATTAAATCTATGTCATCACCGCAGCTCGCAATATAGAAATCCTTGATCACGCCTTCCTTCAACGCCTGCGAAAGTGAATTTTCACAGACTTCGATCAATTCCTTAGGAACCTTCACGTGCCCTGCCAAACTTCCCACATCCGCTTTTATCACGCTTATCGTGGTCTTCATGCTGACACCGAAATTAATAGAGAGGAGTAATTTAAGACACTTGCGCATAAGGCAAAATCAGGGCCACGATTAACCCTGTCATCAAAGAGATTGCGATGAGTAACAAAAGCTGCGAAAGGGGGTTAAGGCCGGTTTCCGGTTTTGTGGGTTCGCCACGCAGGCGATGCCATAAGTATATCGAGCGTTGAAAACCTAGGTGGGCGGCCCACATGCATAGCGGAAGGTTGATCAGTAGCACAAAACAGACCAGCAGCACGGAGAAAATTTCATTTATGTAGATGTCTGGAAAAACCCAGCTTTTTACGCTTTTCTCAATTTCAATGATCAGCGAGTTATCGTAAACCCCTCTGGAAAAAAGAAAGACCACGCCTCCGGCGCCGAAGAAAATCTGTGATAAAACAAAAACCGCAACCACGGTCAAAGTGAAGTACAACATCGGGTCCCACCAATTTTCAAAATAAAATGGATTTGGGACCCTGACGGCCTGGCTCATCTCAACGAAAAATTCCTGCGGCAGATTTGACCAGCGGGCGTAAATTACCCCAAATACCCAGCTCACAATGATAAGTAACCAAAAAATGTGGCGCAAAATTTCATTGCGCATCTCGTCACCGCTGGAGGGCTATCTGCAATGGCGGCTGTATCCCCTCCTCGCCTCTTCTATTGTTCGAGTGAGGTAAGAATGATTTAACTTGGGGCTATTTTTATTTGAGGCAAAATTTCGGCGCATGCCCTCTGAAGATCTAGTCGCCCCGATGACATGCTCTATCGCATCTAGTCTTCGTTCAATTTCCATCAGATGTCTATACATCGCGATCAACTGCTTCTCAAGACTCAATATTT
>Ga0080004_1084696_pt1 | contig 18568 bp, 20 predicted proteins | sample WasSprMetagenome_FD_69207 | JGI IMG/M metagenome (GOLD analysis project Ga0080004, IMG submission 69207) | Sulfidic aquatic microbial communities from Washburn Spring, Yellowstone National Park, USA - WS (SPADES assembly) (version 2) | ecosystem: Environmental > Aquatic > Thermal springs > Hot...
AGATGTACCGGGACCTGAAGAAGAGGGGTGAGCTCGTGGACGAGAGGGACCTCCTCATAGCCGCTACAGCCATCGCGCTAGGCGTCCCCCTGAAGACCAGGAATACTGCCCACTACCAGAGGCTGACGAGGTACGGGCTGAAGCTCCTCTAGCAGGCCTCACGCGCGCCGCCGTGCTCCAGGCGGCACTCACCTCCTCCGGAGGCGCGCGTGCACGTCGAGCAGCGACTGCGCGGCGACGTAGAGCACCAGTATGACTGCGAGCAGCGGAGAGAGGTCGAGCTCCAGCCTAAGGCCTGCAGCGGAGAGGCTCAGCACGGGCAGGCCGAGGGCCGCGGAGAAAGCGAGCACGTTGAGCAGCCTGCCGAGGGCGCGCAGCAGGGGGTTCGCGGGGTGCTTCCGCGTGGCCAGGGAGGCGGCCCCGATCCCCGCAGCGAGGGAGAGGAGGAGAAGCAGGGTTGGCTCGTCCAGCCTGGCTCTCAGCCCGAGCGCGCCCAGGTAGGGGGAGAGCAGGTAGGCCGGCGCAACCCAGATTAGGAGCGAGGCAGCCCCGAGCACGGCCCCCGCGGCGGCGAGCAGGGCCTCCTTGAGCGCGCGCCAGAGCCTAGCCACCGGCACCACCCCCGATCCTGGCCGAAGCCCTCAGCCTGTAGAGGCCCGCCACAACCCCCTCGAACTCCACCTGGACTGCTGAGAAGCCGCTCGCGACCTCCACCTCAACGCGGAGGGTGTCGCCCGGCTTGAGCACGGCGCCGCTCGCGAGCCCCGGCTTGCAGCCCTGGCACACCGGCTCAACCCTCAGGGTGTAATCCCTGATGGGGACGGGGCCCGTGTACGTCAGCAGGATGGCGACCCTCGCCCCCTCGGGCCGGGCCTCGACGAGCTGGTAGCTGTAGGAGACCGGGAGCCTGCCCCCTAGGACGCTGCCGGCCAGCGCGAGGAGGGGTGAGAGAGCGTAGGCTAGCGCGGAGAGCAGCAGGATGTGCGCGAGCAGCCTAGGCCACACGCTCAGACTCCCTCCTCGCCGAGAGCCCCGCCTTCAGCAGCTCCACCCCCGCTGCCAGCGCCAGCGATAGGAAGACCACCTTGCCGAGCAGGTAGAGAGCCTCTGTCGCCAGCGCCCACAGGCCCCCTGAGACGTCGCCCGAGAGGGGCAGCCGCTCGTACGTGAAGGCGAAGTAGACGGCGAAGATGAAGACTGAGAGCACGAGGGCAAGCCCGAGGTAGGCGGCAAGCCTGCCTAGCTCCAAGCGGGCTGCCGCAGAAGGCTGCACTGCCATACGCTGCAACCGCCCAGCCTGCACATAAAACTTTCCACCGGCGCGCAGGGTCAAAGGGCTGCGAGGCTTCCCCACCGCCCCAGAAGGAGGCTCGCCGCTACGCGCGCTCCCCGAGCTTAAGCTGCCTCCTGTACAGCATCACCGCCCCGACGTGCGTGCAGACCCTTGAGCGCCTCGCGTAGCCGAACGTGGTGGAGTAGCAGCTGCACCTGTAGCCAGCCTCGCCGCCCACGTACTCCACGGTGTAGGTAGCCCTCCAGTCGCCAAGCTCCCTGACCCCGTCGACGTACCAGAGCCCGGGGACCCTGGACGGCCTCACCGTGCCGAGCAGCAGCCTGGCGATGGAGCGCGCCAGCCAGCTCCTCCTCGGGAAGGCCCCGTAGAGCTCCCGCACGGCCTCGCACAGGCTGTCCCCGCACTCGCCGCCCAGCGCCCTCTCGAGGAGCTCCTCAGCCCTCCGCAGCGCCTCCCTCGCATCCACCAGCACCACCCAGAAGCCTCGCAAGCGCCCCCTCCAGCCCCACCTCGCGGACCAGCCTCCGCAGCTCCGCCCTCAGCGCCCCCTTCTCGCCGGGGAGCTCGCGCACCCTGTAGGCTTCGCGGGGCTCGGCGATCGGCCCCACCCCCTCCCGCACGCCGCGCTTCACCTCCTCGGGGCTCGCATCCCCCGCGTACCCCACGACGGGGACTTCGAAGCGCAGCTCGTCGCGAACCCCCACCACGACCGCCCTGGCGACCCCCGGCACGGCCTCCGCAGCCCTCTCGATTGCGCCGGGGCTCAGCCTGTACCCGCTGACCTTCAGCACGACGTCCCCCCTGCCCAGCGGGTAGACGTAGGCGTCCTCCATCACCGCCAGGTCACCGGTGTCGTAGAAGCCCCCTGACCACCGCCTCCTGAAGCCCTCGGGCGCCTCGACGGGCATCGAGGGCCAGGGGGCCCTGAGGACGAGCCTCCCCGGGGCGCCGCGCACGCTCCTCCCCTCCCCGTCGACAACGTCCACGTGGAAGCCGGGTATGGGCGGCCCCGCGGAGCCGGGGGCGATGGGCGGGAAGGTGTAGTTGAGGAGGTTCCCCGTGACGAAGGTCCCGACCTCGCTCTGTATGTAGAGGTTAACCACAGGCACCGTCCCCCTGCCCACCGAGTCGATCACTGGGATCGCGAGGTTGGCGATCCTCGTGTAGGCCCACTCCCACACCTCCCTCTCCAGAGGCTCGGCGGTCACGAGCACCGCCTTCAGGGTGTCCAGGTTCCCCCTGAGCGCGGAGGGGTCCTGCCGCGCCATCATGCGCAGCGCGCTGGAGGTCGTGAGGAAGACCGTGACCGCGTAGCTGTCGATGAGCTCCAGCCACCTCCCCCAGCTCGGCCAGTCGGGCCCGCCCTCGTAGAGCAGCACGGTCGAGCCCACCATGAGCGGGCCGAAGACCACGTAGGCAACCCCGGTGATCCACCCGGGCCACACGGTGCAGAAGTAGGTGTCCCGGGGCCTCAGGCCCATCCACCCCGTCGTCGCGTAGACCTGCGCCAGGAAGCCGCCGGCCGGGTGGGTAACCGGCTCGAAGTCCTCCTCGTAGCCGCTGTGCAGCCCGAAGAGCGGGTGGTCCGACGGGACGACGGCGCTCCCCTGCTCCCAGCCGGCGGAGAGGAGCTCGTCGAAGCCCACCTCCCCCTCCCTCAGCGGGGCGCCAACCCTCTCCACCACCACGAGCCTCGCACCGACACCAGCCTCCGCCAGGGCCTCCCTGGCCGCCTCGAGGGTCCGCACGGGCCTGCCCCTCCTGAGGAAGCCGTCTGCGGCGACGAGCACCCTGGCACCCCTCCTGCGCAGCCTCCTCGCCAGCTCCCGGGCGCTGAAGCCCGTGAAGACGGCCTCGAAGGGGGCGCCCAGCCTCACGGCTGCGAGCATCACGGCGACAGCCTCCACCGAGGGCGGGGAGTACACCACCACCCAGTCGCCGCGCCTGACGCCGAGGCTCCTCAGCCCGCCAGCGGCCCTGGAGACCAGCTGGTCGAGCTGCGAGTACGTCACCACCCTGGCCTCGCCCGACTCGTCCTCCCACAGCAGCGCTGGCTTCCGCCAGACCCAGCTGCCCGAGTGCCTGAGGACGATGTTCTCGTAGGGCGAGAGCTCACCCCCCGCGAACCACCTGGAGCCCGGCCCCTCCCCCACCCTCACGGCCTCCCAGGGCTTCCTCCATAGCAGCCTGCCAGCCTCCCCTGCCCAGAACGCCTCGAGGTCCCTGACGCTGGACTCGTAAACCCCCCAGTACTCCCTCAGCGTGACCGCCTTGAACCTCGTGCTCGGCGGCACAACCCTGGAGCTCAACCCAGCCTCACCACCTGCGTGTAGGGCTGCGCGAGCACCTTGAACTTCCAGTAGAGAGCGGGGTCCTCGAAGTGCACAGGCACCGTGACCACCGGCCTGAGGGACCTGACGGCCTCGGCAGCCTCCTCGGGCGACATCACCCCACCCCCACCAACCGGCAGCACCGCGACGTCCGCGCCCTCCGCGGCCAGCACCTCCTCCACAAAGCTCGTGTCACCGGCCACGTACACCGCCAGGCCCTCCAGCTCGAAGACGTAGCCCACGCCGAAGCCCCTGGGGTGCGGCGCACCAGCGCCTGGGTTGTACGCCTCAACCACCCTGACGGTGAGCCCGCCCAGCCTCAGCACATCACCCGCCCTCACGTTGCCCAGGAAAGGGGCGTAAGCGCCACCCGGTAAGCCCTCCTGGGGCGCGTGGCGCGGGTGGCTGTGCGTGTAGAAGCGGAAGTCGCACCCGTGAGGCTCAACCACGTCGACGCAGACCGTGCAGCACCTGAAGCCCAGCACCACACCCGCAAAACCCGACAGCTCCACCGAGCCCAGCGGCGTAGCCAGCTTACGGGGCACAGCGGAGAAAAAGGCTAAAGGCCTCATAACCCTTACGCCCAGCAGCAATTGCGAAATCCTAAATATGATAAGGAAAAAAAATTAGGAAAACGACAGCCACCCCCCATCAGGAATTTCTTTTCTTTTCTTGCCTCTGCCCGCTTTAGAAAAACTAACCAGGAATAGCTATATATAGCACGACAGGTATAAAGATGTGGGCTGAAAATGCTCATAAAGCAGCCGGGCCTGCTACCATATGAGGTGGGCAGGTTTGCTTACATACCTGGGTCGCGGCCCTACATATTCTACCTCGTCATGGGGGCCGAGACCCCCCACGTCCCAGGCATCCTGGAGAAAATTGTAAGAGTGTTCGGGGGTAAGGGTGTGTCCATTCTCCAGCTCAAGATCTCGGCCCCCACAGGGGGTAGGGGTGGAGTGATCGTGATCGCAGACCTTAAGGGGCGCGAGGACCTTGCCGAGAGCCTCTCTAAGGAGCTCTCCAGGGTGGAGCTGGTCGAGAAGGTATACGTGATCGCCCCGATAATCGATGGTATCTCGGTCGACACGCTGAGCTTCCCGCTAACCCTGATGGGGCAGAGGGCGGTGATCCTCCGGCAGCCCTTGTACGAGGGCTTCATCAAGGGCGTCTGGAGGCAGTTCGGCTCTGCGGGGGCGATCCTCCTCTACCTGGCGGGCTTCGAGGCTGGCCGCCTCGCCTACAGGGATCACGCGCGGCTGACGGAGGATCCATCGGCGCAGCTCGCGCTCGCCCAGGCGCTCTTCCAGATGCTCGGCTACGGGGTCCTCGAGCTCGTCAGGGTGGACGACGAGCGGAGGGAGGCTGTGGCCAGAGTGCACGATAGCTTTGAGTGCGAGCTGTTCAGGGGCGCTGGCGAGGTCAGGGGCGGCTTCGTCAGGGGCCTGATCGCGGGCTGGCTAGCGGGGAGGTGGGGCGTCAGCGAGGAGAGGGAGATCCTGGCGAGGGAGGTGAAGTGCATCGCCAAGGGAGACCCCTACTGCGAGTACCACGTCCGAGCCGAGAGGAAGTAAGCGCGTGCTCGCGGGCCCGGGCCCGCGAGGGAAGAACCGTTGACGCGCGTTACGTTGGCACCTTGTCCTCGGGCGGCGGTGTCCAGTTCTTCGTCAGCTGGGCGAGCCTCCTGAGGGTCCCCGCGGGCAGGTCCTTCCTGCTGATCAGCTGGCTGAGGATTGAGAGGAGCTCGTCGTAGGTCCTCCTGTCCACTGGGAAGGGCACGCCGTCCTTGCCGCCGACCGCGTAGGCGAACTTGAAGGGGTCCACGGGGTGGGAGACGGGGTCCCTCCAGGAGGGCGGGGTCTCGTAGACGAGCTCTGCCACCAGGGCTAGGGCGCGGATCGTGGAGGGGCCCACCCCCCTGACGGAGAGGAGCTCCCTGTAGCTCCTCACCCCCAGCTCCCTGGCGGCTAGCAGGCCCTCCCTGTCCGCCCTCAGGCCCCCCAGGCTGCGCAGCCTCCTGACGGTCTCCCTGGCTCTCGCCGGGTCGTAGGGCGTGTAGGACACGAGGGGCCTGTAGCCCTCCGCGAGGGCGAGGGCCTGCCTCACCAGGCTCTCCAGCTTCTCGGGCCCCTCGGCCGCCAGGTCCACCGCGAGCCTCCGGAAGCCCTCCGCCACCCTGTCCACGGTGTTGAGCGCGTACTCCTCCCTCCTGCCGGCCACGCCCGAGTGGGGGTTGGAGACGAGGTCCCCCGCGGTCTCGGAGAACCAGTGGTAGCGCCTGGCGAGCCTCTCGGAGGGCTTCATGCCCTGCTGCACCACGGCCCAGCGCCCCTCCGAGTCCACGAAGAAGGTGTGGTGGTAGAGCTGGTACCCGCTCTGCAGGGCGGCCGTGTCCACCTTCGCGACGAGGTAGGAGGTCTCGGCAAGCCTCTCCGCGTCGAGGCCGTAGGCCTCGGCTATGGCGCGCAGCTCCTCCGGGGTCCTCAGGCTCCTGGCGCCCTTGCCCCCCGCCGCCCTCACGCCGAGCTCCCTGCTGGAGAGAACCTCCCTGAGCACAGCCGTGGTGACCGTGGTGGAGCCCGAGCTGTCCCAGTCCATCCCGATCAGGTTGTTGAGGGCCTGGAAGTAGACGGGGTCCGCCAGCCTCTCGAGGAGGCCCCTCGTCCCCCACTCGTCGACTATGAGCTCGACGACGAGGGCTGCGAGCTTCTTCATCCTGGCGAGCAGCCATGGCGGCACAGACCCGCCGTGGAGGGGTAGGTCCGCGTAGCCTGTCCTCATCCTCGAGAACGGAGGCGGCGAGCCCGCAGATAAACCTGGCGCGCAAGCCCCGCGCACCAACTGTAACTCCCGCAGCCCGGCCGAGCGCCGCTGCTCTCGGCGGGCCTGCCGCGGCCCATGCCCTGGCTGCCTTGCGTGCGTCTCCGCGACGCGTGCTAAGCCTTAAATCAGCGGGGCGGCGCGTTAGGCGCGTGAGGGAGCTCTGGGACTCGTTCGTGATGCTGTTCATTGTGCTCGACTCAGTGGGCAACATCCCCATCTTCTACTCGCTCACGAGCCACCTGAGCGAGTCCGAGAGGCGCAGGGTGTTCGCCAAGTCGGTGGCCGTGGCATCTGCGCTCCTGCTCGCCTTCGCGGTCTTCGGGTACGGCTTCTTCGAGTACTACGGCGTGACCTTCTCCGACTTCAAGATCGCCGGCGGGGTGCTGCTCCTGCTGATCGCGCTGCAGGGCATAGTGGGGAGGATCGAGGCGGAGCAGCTCCGCGGCGAGGACGTGGCCGTGGTCCCGATGGCGACGCCCCTCCTGGCGGGCCCCGGCAGCATATACATCGTGATGTACCTGAGGCAGGTCTACGGCCTGGGCCCCGTGCTCCTCTCGATAGCCCTGAACACGCTCGCGGCCTACCTGATCCTCGCCGAGAGCGGGCTCATACTCGGGAAGGTCGGCAGGAACACGGTCCTCGTCCTCTCCCGCGTCGTCCTCCTGCTGCTCGCCGTCCTGGCGGTCTCGATGATCAGGAGCGGGCTCGCCGAGGCCCTCGCGGGGCTGAGGGTGGGGCTGGGTGGCTGAGCTGCTGGGCGAGGAGGAGCTGAGGATCCTCGCGAGCCTGGAGAAGGGGCTCACGGTGAAGTCGATCGCTAGGGCCGCGGGGCTCCCCTACAGCAGGGTGCTCAGGAGGCTCGAGGAGCTCTCCGGGAGGTTCGTCCTCAGGCTCCTCCCCAGGTTCGGGGAGCTTGGCCTCGTGCCCACCGCGACTCTGTCGAGGGTTGACGCCGGGCCGCCGCCCTTCACGACGCTGAGGATCAGGGCGGGCGGGGTGGAGGAGTACAGGGTGCACATCGGCCTGGTGCCGGCGCCGTACCTCGAGAGGTTCTCGCGGGATGCCGCCGGGGAGGTCACGCTGAGGGGGCTCGAGCTAGCCTACTGGAGCCCCCTCTCCGCCAGCCAGCGGAGCGTGGACCTCGGCGATGAGAGGCTGCTGGCGCTCCCGGAGGAGCAGAAGCCCGCGGGCAGGGCTCCCGACAGGGTGGATCTCGCCCTCCTCAGCTACAAGGTCGGGCACCCTTTCATGAAGCTGAGCGAGGCCTACCTGCGGGCCATGGGCTCGGGTGGGTGGCTGCCCGAGGTCTCCCGGCAGGCCCTGGCCTACCACTACCGGCGCCACGTGAAGCCCAGGCTCGTCGGCCTGCGCGCGTACCCCCTGGACCCCGACGAGCCCCTTCAGCTCGTGTACCTCGAGGGCTGGAGGGCGCCCGCGGCCGCGCGCGCCGCGTCGATGCTGCTGCCGGGCTTCATCTTCGCGCTTATCGACAGGGGTAGGGCGCTCGTGCTGGCGCAGCTGGACAGCAGGCAGAGGATCGAGCTGTACCGCGTAGTGCGGGGGCTGAGGGTGGGGATGCCCCTCGGGGAGCTGCTGGCGGAGGATGTTGAGGCCTACCAGCTGCGCCTGTGGGAGGCGGAGGAGAGGAGGAGCTGGACTTACACCTGGACTGGTGTGAGGGTAAAGAAGCCCTTCTTCCCCTAGGCTAGACTATCAGCTCGCCGTTGGGCCTGTAGAAGTGGGCTCTCTTGTAGTTGAAGGAGGCCGAGACCTCCTCCCCGACTGAGACGTGCTGGTCTGGCGGCAGCGTCACCCTGAGGAGCGTCCCGTCCGGCGCCTGCACGTGGACGAAGGACTCCCTGCCCAGCCACTCGACGGAGAACACTGTGAAGCCCTTCCCGGGCGAGAGCCTTACGTCCTCCGGCCTCACCATGAAGACCACCTTGCTGGCGCCCCTGAGGGCCTGCGCCAGGTCGCTGGGCAGCTGGAACCTCATGCCGAGCGCCTCCATGAACACGCTGCCGCCCACCTCCACGATGTCGGCGTCGATGAGGTTCGCGGCTGGGGCTCCGATGAAGCTGGCGACGAACACATTGGCTGGGTGGTAGTAGAGCTCGTCGGGCGTCCCCACCTGCTGCAGCCTCCCCTCGTTCATCACCGCTATCCTGTCGGCGAGGCTCATCGCCTCCGCCTGGTCGTGTGTGACGTAGATGGTGGTGATGCCCAGCTCCCTCTGGAGCCTCTTCAGCTCAGCCCTGACCTCCACCCTGATCTTCGCGTCGAGGTTGCTGAGGGGCTCGTCCATCAGGAACAGCCCCGGCCTCTTCGCGATCGCCCTCGCGAGGGCCACCCTCTGCTGCTGCCCGCCGCTCAGCTGGCCCGGCCTCCTGTCCAGGAGGTTCTCGATCTTGAGCATGGAGGCGACCTCGCGGACCCGCCTGTCGATCTCCTCCTTGGGCAGCTTCTTCAGCTTCAGCGGGAAGGCGATGTTCTCGTACACGGTCATGTGCGGGTAGAGGGCGTAGCTCTGGAACACCATGCCTATGTTCCTGTCCTTGGGCTCGAGGTCGTTGACCACCTGGTCGTCGAAGTAGATGTAGCCCCTGGTCGGCTTGTAGACGCCGGCGATCATCAGCAGCGTGGTGGTCTTGCCGCACCCGCTAGGACCCAGCAAGACCATGAACTCCCCGTCCTTAACCTCTAGGTTCAGGTCCCTGACGGCTTCCACTCCTCCCCTGAAGACCTTCGTCACGTTCTCCAGCCTAACCCGAACCACCTGGCCTCACCCCTTCACACCACCTATAGTGACCCTAACCAAGTACTTTTCCCCGACGACGAAGAGCACGAGCACGGGTACCAGGTAGAAGACGCTCAGCGCGGCGATCAGCGCGAGGTTGATGCCTCCCATCTCGCTGGCGAAGAGGCTCTGGATCAGCATGGACAGCGTCCAGTTGGTCGAGCTCTGGATGAAGGTGTACACGAAGATGAACTCGCCCCAGCCGCTGAGGAACGAGAACAGGGCTATCGAGAATATCCCGGGGGAGACCAGCGGGAGCATCACCCTGAAGAACGCGCCGAACCTGCTGGTCCCGTCCACCAGCGCGGCGATCTCGGTGTCCCAGGGGATCCCGTCGTAGAAGCCCTTGAGCACCCACACGCCCAGCGGGAGGTCCACAGCCATCTTCACCAGGACCACCCCCAGCAGGGTGTTCAGGAGGCCTGTCGCCTTGAGCAGGTAGTAGAGGGCGACGAGCAGCACCGAGGCGGGGACGCCGTGGATCACCAGGAAGGTTCCGAGCAGCGCGCTCCTACCCCTGAAGCTGTACCTCGAGATCACGTAGCCAGCCATCGAGGAGATCAGCGTGACCAGCGCCATGTTCCCGAGGGCCAGGAGCAGGGTGTTCGCCGCGGCTGTGTAGACGTTGGGGTATATCTTGCTGCGGTGCGGGTCCCCGGGGAAGAGGACCCCTGTCTTCAGGAACTCGAAGTTCGCCAGGGTGAAGCCCCTCACGTACACCGGGTGCTCGCTGAAGGCCAGAGCGAAGAGCAGGCCCAGGGGTACGAGGGGTACTGCCGCCACGACCACCGCGACGAGGTAGAGGAGGATTGTCCTCACCTTGACCATGCCCACCACCTCACTCGAGCTTGGGCTCGATCATGAGCCTGCGGAGCCTGAAGACCCTCCAGTACGCTATCGAGAGGACCAGCCCCACCACCAGGAGTATCGTCACGTAGGTGGCGGCGTAGCCGAAGTCCATCGCGACCATGTACTGGCCGAAGGCAAGGTGGTACGCCCTGAGGATCATCACCTCCGTGGTGTAGTAGCCGGGGCCCCCGTTGAGGGTGAGCAGGATGTACTCGAAGGAGGCGAGCAGGGACAGGGTGTTGTAGGCGACGAAGAAGGCGATGTGCCACTTGATCATGGGCAGTATGATCCGGGTGATTATGGTGAAGCTCGAGGCCCCGTCCACCTTCGCCGCGATGATGTAGTCCGGGGGTATCGACTTTATCGCGGAGCTGAAGATGATCGCTGAGAGGCTGGACCCTATGAAGCCGTTGACCACGAAGAGGAAGGGCCAGTAGTAGCGGAAGGTCCAGGGCACAGGCTGCCCGCCCATGCTGATGATGAGGGAGTTAAGGAAGCCCGTGTCCAGGGGGGAGAATATCCACATCATCAGCATCGCCCAGACCACGCTGGGCAGAACCCTGGGCAGCAGCCAGGCAGCCCTCATGAAAGTGCCCAGCGCGTCGTGGACATGCGTGGATAGCAGGGCCAGGCAGAGGCCCCAGAGCGTGTTGAAGGCAAGTGTCCCGGCCACGTAGATGACTGTAGCCTGGACGACCAGCCTGGTGGTGGGGTCTGTGAGCAACCTGGCGTAGTTGTTCAAGCCGCACCAGATCCACTTAAACCTGTAGTCCAGCTCTGTCAGGGAGATGAGGATGGTGAGCGCAGCTGGCACCGCGAGGAACAGCACAGCTACCACGACGGCTGGAGTCAGCATGACTCCGATTATCAGCTTCTTGGAGAGCTCACGCGAAACCCGCATAACCCTCACCGAAAGGGAAAAAATACTTGGTTACCACCCAGGGTGGGCGGCCTACTCTCTGATTATTACCTCGTCTCCCAGCCTCGACTTGAGCTGGCTCTTGAAGGCGTCAAGGGCTGCGTCCACCGTGAACTGCCCAGTCTCGATGCCCTTGACGACCTCGAAGATGATTGTGGAGTAGTCGCCCCACCTCGGGTGGAGCGGCTGGTACTTAGCGTACTCCACCATGTAGCCGGTGGCTGCGAGGAACTTGTCCTTGGTGTAGACCGGGTCGGACAGCTGGCTGTAGAGGATCGCCAGGTGGGCGCTCTTCACAGCATGGATCGAGTTGAGGTAGGGGTCGGTGGCTAGGGCGATGATGAGGAAGGCGACCTCCGGGTACTTGCACGTCTTGGAGATGAAGTAGGCCATGGGCTGCGACAGCGTGACGGGCTTGCCGCCCCTCTCGCCAGGTGGGTAGAGCATGAAGCCGAACATCTCCCAGAACTTGTCCTCGCTCAGCCCGAAGCTGCTGACCCACTGGCCCTTGTGCCAGGTGCCGCCCATCCAGAAGAGCACCTTCCCGGCGACGATTGTCGGGTGTATGTCCCTGTTCCAGTCCAGCGCGGTGAGCTTGTCGAGGATCACCTTCCTCCTGGCCATCGATGCCTCGTAGAACCACTCGAAGACCTTCCTCCACACCTTCATGTCGGCGACGAGCTTTCCGGTCGTCGGGTCCTGCAGCTGCCCTCCGAAGGCCAGGTAGAGGATGGGCCAGTCGGGGCCCGCGTTGGGCCTGTGCCAGATTCCGTAGCCGGGGTCGACAACGCCCTTCTTCACAGCCTCCTCCGCGACGCTCAGCATGTCGTAGAGGGTGAACTCGCCCCTGAGCACCTTGTTGGGCAGGTCGTTGATCTGCTCGTCAGTCCACCCGAGCTTCTTCAGGAGGAGCTTGTTGTAGTAGATCGGCCTGGCCTCGGTGTCCTGCGGTATGCCCCAGATCCTCCCCTTGTACCTCACCGAGTCCCATAGGCCGCTGATGACGTCGTAGTAGGTCCAGTTCCAGTACTTCTTGACGTAGTCGTCGAGCGGGATGATCCAGCCGTTGTCAGCCAGGTAGGCGGCGTCTATGTGGGCCGTCAGGAATATGCACGGGCCAGTGCCGCCCTCCAGCGCCAGGTAGAGCTTCTTCCTGTAGTCAGTCCAGCTGGCAGTGGAGAAATCTCCCTCAACCTTCACCGTCGCAGGCACGCCCACGACCTGGAAGATCTGGTTGAGCTTCGCCGCCGCGGCCACCAGGTTCAGCTGCCTGTACACGGACTCGCTCTCAGGCCCTATAGTCCAGGCCGTGATCACTATCTCGACCGGCTTCGCACCAGGGGCCGCGGCTAGCTGGGCCTTCAGGCTTTCTAGCTCCTTCTGGAGCTTCTCGTACTCGCTCCTCGGCACGTAGCCCTCCGGCGGCGCGGCCGGCGCGGGTGGCGGTGTTACAGCCCAGTGGATCAGGTAGCCGACGATGACGCCCACGATGAGTGCTGCCAGGAGCAGTGCTGTAGTCCTGCGGGCTGCACCCGTTTGCGACATGGTTTGTCGATTACCAGCCATCTTATAACCTTTTATATCCTCTCTCCGTAATTTTTAAAATACTATGTGGGAAACAAGGCCTATAGAGGTCTTCTATCAGAGCTATAGCCTCTGGCGTGCCACTCAGCTTCTAGGCCGAGATGAGAAGCCAGCCGCGAGCTACACCGTGGAGCGCTTCCTGCGGGAAAGCCTCTCGGCGAGGCTCTCGAGGCTTCTCTGCAGCCTGGCTAGGCTCTCGAAGGCGAACACCTTGGAGGCTAGCCAGAGGAGGCCGAGGGTGAAGAGGAGGGAGGCTGCGAGGTAGAGGGGGGGTTCGGGCGGCAGGGTGGAGGAGATGAGGTCCTTCGCCGCGATGACAGGCTGAGTGACCGGTAGTATGTAGAGGGCCTTGCGGAGGGCTGGCCCCATCATCTCCGAGCTCATGAAGACAATGGCGTAGCTGGGGATCACGACAAGGAATCCCAGGGGGCCGATTACCGTGCTCGCGATCCTTACATCCCTGCTCAGAGCACCAACTATCACGCCCAGCGCGGCGAAGAAGAAGAGGGATAGGAGTATGCTGGCCCCCAGGAACACCAAGCCGTACGGGTCTATGAAGCCCTGCAGTGCTCCCAGCTGCAGCCCGGGGAGCTGCGCGGCGCCTGCCGCCAGCTGGGGCTCCCCCGGGAGCGGCATCTGCGAGAAGACGATGAAGAAGTAGGCGAGCGTGCCCGCGATCTCGAGGGCTGAGCCGAGCAGCGCGACCGCGAACATTCCCAGCAGCTTAGCGAGGAGGATGTCCCTGGGCCTCACCGGGAGGGTGAGCAGGGTCTCGAGGGTCTTCTCCTCGTTCTCGACGGCCATCGAGGTGGCGGCCATCTGCATCGGGGTGAGGGCTAGGCCCATCACCAGCAGGGGCACGAGGAAGGCCGCCATGGTGAGCGCGAAGTAGCTGGCGGGGTCCCCGGGGAGCTGGACTCCCTTGCTGGTGAGGTAGGTGAGCTCGCTGGTCCTCAGGGGGTTCCTCACGACCTCGGGCCTCAGGGGTGTGCCGCTGGTCAGGGCGTTGAGCGCGTACTCCTGGACCAGGTTGATGATGGGCGCGGAGCTGGCGGGCCCGAAGAACGAGATCTCCTTGAGAACGTTGAGCACCGTGACGTTGGCGGGCTGCTTCCTATCTAGGCTCTCGCCGAACCCCTTAGGAACGATGAGCACAACGCTGAGCTTCCTCGACGCAGCCTGCTCCGCGAGCTGCCCGGGCGGGCCTGGTCGCAGCTCCACGACGCTCACACCCCTCTCGCTGAGCCACCTTGCCAGCTGCGCGGAGTGCGCGGAGCCGTCGAGGTCGACGAAGCCCACCGCCCTGGCGCCCGCGATCGCCTGCTCGATGCCAGCCCTCATGGGGATCATGAGCACGAAGCCCATGACCGGCATGATCAGCGCGCCGATGATGAAGGGTAGGATCACGCGGGGGTCTCTGAGCAGGTCCTTCACCTCCTTGGCTACGAGCGGCCCGATCAACCCGCACCACCCGCCCCCACTAGCTGCACGAAGACCTCCTCCAGGTTCCTGGCCCCGTACTCCTGGAGCAGGTCCCTGACGTAGCCCTCCCTGAGGATCCTCCCCTCGTGGATCATCGCCACCCTGGTGCAGAGGTCCTCCACCTCGAGCATGTTGTGGCTGGAGAGCAGCACCGTGGTCCCGTGCTCCCGCGCGAAGCTCCTCACGGTCTCCCTGACCTCCCTGGCGTGGAGGACGTCCAGGCCCACGGTCGGCTCGTCGAGGATTGCCAGCCGGGGCTTCACCATGAGCGCTCTCGCGACCTGCACCCGCCTCTTCATCCCCTTGCTGTAGGTCTTCATCTTCTCGTGGATCCTCTCGCCGAGCCCGGCGATCCTCAGCCCGAGCTCCAGAGCCTCCTCGGCCTCCCCACCCCTCCCGTAGTGGAGCTCCGCGACAAGCCTCAGGAACTCGTACCCTGTGAGGTTGCGGTAGGTGCCGGCGTCCTCTGGCAGGTAGGAGACTAGCTTCTTCAGCTCGAAGTCGCCCGGGCTCCTGCCCAGCACCTCGACCTTACCCGAGGTGGGGGTGAGCAGGCCCACCAGGATCCTGAAGGTGGTCGTCTTGCCCGCGCCGTTGGGGCCTATCAGCCCGAAGATCTCGCCCTCCTCCACCTCGAAGCTCACCCCCTTCAGCGCCCGGAAGCCGCCGAAGTCCTTGACCAGCTCGACAACCTTGACTACAGGCATCGCGCCGAGGGTGAGGGAGCCGGCATATAAAGTTGCGCGGCTGCGATGAGTAAAGTAGAAAAGGGCTCGCCCCCCTCACGCCCCTCGTGAAGGAGCTCAACCCTGTCTGCAGGTCTACCGCCATCTGCTTCGTGGAGACGCTGTCCGCGAGCGCAGTAGCCTTCTTCATCGGGCTCTTCGCTGCGCACGCGAGCCCCCTGCTCCTACCCCTCCTCCAGGTGCTCCCCCTCTACCCGGCCTACCTCAGCCTGGTCTCCAGGGGCCAGCTCAGGAGGGCCGCCGCGCTGGTGCTGCTGTGGGCGCTCCTCATGTCCCTGCTCATGGCTTGGGCGGCCTACACGGGCGGCGAGAGCCTCGGCGGGCGCGTGATAATGGGGGAGAGCTACAGGCAGGAGATGTTCGACTGGATACGCACCGGGAAGGGGCCCGAGGGAGACCCCAGCCTCTTCGTGGTCCCGAAGCTCCGCGAGATCGCGGTCTTCTCCGCCGCAACCTTCGCGAGCGCAGGCTTCCTGGGGCTGCTCATGGGCGCGATCCTCCTGAACTACATGAACTACTACGTGGGCAACCTCCTGCTCGCCGCGAAGCCCGGCGCTCTGCTGCAGGTGGCCCTGCTCTCGTGGCAGGTCTACGCGGTGGTCAGGGTGGTGGGCTACACCCTCCTCGGGGTGGCCCTGACGAGGGTGGCCCTCCAGCTCTTCAGGCAGCGCAGGCTGGTGGTCGAGGGGGAGGTGAGGGGGCTCCTGGCGTGGGCTCTGGCCCTCATCGCGCTGGACTTCGTGCTCAAGGCTGTGCTGGCGAACTCCGTGTACCAGCCCCTCCTCAAGGAGCTCACAAGGGTGTAGCGCCGCGCCCGAGGGAGGGGGTCGGCCTTGAGCTCGGAAGCCGGTAGACTGCCGGCAACCGCGCCCCACGGCGTCTACGTGTACTCGGTGGACAGCAGGAGCTGGGTCCCGGCGGGCAGGTCCGCGCTGCTCGGCGACGGGGTCTACGTGATCTACTTCGACAACGCGAGGTGCGGCGCCTGCAGGAAGTTCGACGACTACTGGTTCCCCTTCGTGGAGAAGGCGGCGCCGGAGCGGCGCGCGACCTTCGTCGTAGTCCTCTGCGACTGGTTCGCGAGGAACTGCTCCTCGGACGACGCGAGGGAGCTCTTCAAGGAGTTCGACGTCCACACATCCCCCACGGTGGTCTTCCTGAGGAGGGAGGGCGGGAGGAACGCGAAGATGCTCAGGGGCGAGGGCGTGATGCCCCCGCAGTGGCTAGCCCTGACCTACCTACTCATCACTCAGGGCGCATAGTAAGAAAGGCGCGGGGGCCAACGAGCACCGCCAGCCATACTCCGCCTTCTCGCAGCAGGCTGGAGCACTGCTAGCTGGCGAGCTCGTAGTACACCTGCCTAGCATCCCTCAGGTTCACAACCCTCCTGACAAGATTCCTCCGCTGGAGCTCCGCGAGAGCGTGTCTAACGGTTCTCTCCGGGAGCCTTGTCTCCTCGACAAGCTCGCGGGCGCTCATGGGCCCCTTGAGCTCGAGCATCTTCAGCACGAACTTCGCGCTGGGCGGCATGTCGGAGGCGCCCGCCACCTTGTCTCTGAGCACCTCCCTGACCGATGGCTTTGACTTCAGCTTGATGAGGCGCGCAGGGGTGCTAGCCCTCATGACAACCACGCTCTGCCTAACTCTCACGCGCTTGCCGCCGTCCGCGATGGCCTCGCAGGGGTGGCGGCTCACGACGTTCCTCACCTCCACAGCAGCAGTGTCCGGCACGATCAAGGGGCGCTTCGAGGGATCCACGCTGTTAACGGGAACCACCTCCAGCACGCGCGCTCCCTCGAAGACTACGGCTCCGCCAGCCGACAGGGCATAAGCTGTGGAGCCCAGGGGTGTTGCTACGAGAACTCCGTCTGCCCTGTCCGACCAGACGAACTCCCCGCCCACTAAGAGCTCGTAGCTCATCAGCGTGGCACTGCGCGAGGGGAAGACGGCTATCTCGTTTAACGCGTAGAGCGTCGCTGCACCGTCCACGATGCCCTTCAGCTTCATGTACTCCTCTTCCTCGTACTCCCCGCGCTTGAAAGCCTCGAGCGCTGTGCCTAGCTCGTCAACGCTCACCGAGGTTAGGTAGCCGGAACCCCCCGTGCCGACCCCGAGGATCGGGACCTCACCCTCCCCGACGAGACTGACTGCGTCGAGCACTGCTCTGTCGTCCCCCAGCGCTAGGATCACGTCGGCTGACACCGGGTCGCCAACCTCGGACATACCGTGCGCGGCAAAAAGCCTCCTGACCTCTGCGACCTCTGCAGCCGCGTTGCCTACTACGATGTACACCTTGAGCGGCATCCGCTGCAGACCCCCGTCGGGTGATTCCTGCCATCCTTGCCGGGAAAACCTCCTTTATTAAACCAGCTGCTCAGGCTCCACTGTATGCTGACCCCGATCGAGGTTCGCAGGCTGCTTGAGGGGAGGAAAGCTGTACTTCTGGCACATAACTACCAGAGGCCCGAGATCCAGGACGCCGCCCACTTCGTCGGGGACAGCTTGGAGCTCTCACTGAGGGCAGCGGAGGTGGACGCCGAGGTGGTGGTTTTCGCCGGTGTTGACTTCATGGCGGAGCAGGCGGCAATCCTGAACCCCGGGAAGGTTGTGCTGCACCCTGAGCCGCTGTCAAGGTGCCCGATGGCCGCGATGCTGACACCAGATGTTGCCAGGAGGTACAGGGAGAAGTACCCTGGGGTTCCCTTCGTCGCCTACGTGAACAGCTCGGCAGAGGTTAAGGCTCTGGCCGACTACGTGGTCACGAGCGCTAACGCAGCGGCCCTCGTATCCCAGCTTGACTCGGATGTTGTTCTCTTCGGTCCCGACAGGCACCTCGCCGAGTACGTGGCCGAGAAGACGGGGAAGACAGTTATACCGGTGCCGGGGTTTGGTCACTGCCCAGTCCACCTGGCAATCACGCGACCAGACCTTGAGAAAGCTAAGCACGAGCACCCGGATGCCAAAGTCCTCGCGCACCCTGAGTGCACACGAGAAGTGAGAGCGCTGGCGGACTTCATCGGGAGCACGAGCCAGATGCTGCGGGCTGCCCGCGAGCTGGGGGCGCGAAAGTACCTGGTGGCGACGGAGGTGGGCTTGGTGCACAGGCTTTTGTCACTCGGTCTCGAGGCCTACCCGGCCAGCCCCTACGCTGTCTGCCCCGATATGAAGAAGATAACCCTTGAGAGCGTGGCTCGAGCGGTTCTGGAGGGGAAAGAGGTGGTGCGGGTAGACCCGGTGATCGCTGAGAGGGCGAGGAGGGCTATCGAGAGGGCGTTCGAGCTACTGGGGGTGAGCACGCCGTGGCAGAGGAGCTAGCCGTGGAGCGTATGCTCGGCTGGCTAGCGGAGGACATCCCGTTCTGGGATATTACGAGCGAGCTTGTGCCCGAGGGTTGTGAGTGTAGCGCGGTCATCCTAGCCAAGGAGCCGGGTGTCGCCGCCTGCGTCGAGGAGGTGGCGCTGTTCCTGAGGAGGATGGGCTTCGAGGTTAGACTGAGAGTGCGTAGCGGCGAGGAGTTCAGGAGGGGGGACGCGCTGGTCGAGATCCGCGGCGACTTGAGGAAGCTGCTCCAGGTGGAGCGGCTCGTGCTCAACTTGCTCTCGCACACGTGCGGAATCGCCACTGCGACGAGGATGGCTGTGGAGGTGGCGAGGAGGGTGAACCCGAGGGTGAGGATTGCGGCGACGAGGAAGACACTGCCTGGCCTCAGGTACTTCGAGAAGCGGGCTGTAGAGGCAGGTGGAG
>Ga0080004_1110683_pt1 | contig 18563 bp, 25 predicted proteins | sample WasSprMetagenome_FD_69207 | JGI IMG/M metagenome (GOLD analysis project Ga0080004, IMG submission 69207) | Sulfidic aquatic microbial communities from Washburn Spring, Yellowstone National Park, USA - WS (SPADES assembly) (version 2) | ecosystem: Environmental > Aquatic > Thermal springs > Hot...
TTACTCCGCGTAGGGAAGCTTTGAAGCAGGGTTTTGAGAAGGTTAAAAGCCTAGTTAAAAACAACTTGTTAACTAAAATATTCCCAAAAATATTGGATTGGGTTAAAGATTTGGATTATATTGTGTATTTGGGGTTTATGGAGATTAATAAGCCTGAATACCTCAAGATCTACTAAATTATGCAAATTTATGAAATAGAGAGGGTATTGGTGCATTGAACTCTAAACATTCACATTCCAATACATGCCTTCAAGCTATTGGTTGAGGAAAAAGTGATCTCCAATGAAGTTTTCATGGAATTATCTAAATTCATGGGCTTAGAAACTTTCAAATGTGTTGAGGAGTTCCTCAAAAATGTCCTTGCACTCATTGGAGGAGAAGTATAGGTATTATAGCCTCGGGGAGGGGGAGAGGGAGGAAGTGTTAAATAGGATTAGAGGGGTATTGGAGAAGCATGATGTGGGGCTTGCAATAATTTTCGGAAGCTTCTTGAGTGGAAACGCATTCAGAGACATAGATGTAGCCGTATACTCTAAGGAGCTAAAATTCGATGATTTATTGAAGCTTAGGGTGGAGTTGGAGTTGGATTTGGGCATGCCAATAGACTTAGTACCATTAGACCAGCTTCCCCCAAAGTTCAGGCTGGAAGTCTTAAGGAGGGGCATGATTGTAATTGAGAAGCATGGAGTCTACGAGCACCTCTACATGAAAACATATGATGAGTTAATCTCAATGAAGCCTCCAATTACCGAACATGATAATAGCATGCATACCAGCATACAATGAGGATGAATAGCTAGGGTTGTAATGGAGGCGGATTGAATTGCTCGAGAAAGTAGCATTGAAGCTTGAGCTTAAGGGGGTTGTTGAAGTCTTCTTGAGTGGTGTGATCAACTTACTTAAGGGTGTACTTGTTGAATTAAGTCTTTATGGTTCAGCGGCACGTGGGGAGATGCATATAGATGTGTAGAGCTTTGTATAATTCCAAGAGATTTTCCGAAAATTTTGGATTGGGTTACAAATTTGGATTATATAATGTGAAAGAGCTTCTCGAAGCCATAAATGAAGCTGAATATGAAATTATAGAAGCATTCGAGGAGGGGGAGGTGATATACGATGATGGATTATGGAGGGAAATGCTGAAAACATATGAGGAAGTTAAGGAGAAGCTGAAGATACGTAGATATAAGACGGGATGGAGAATACATTCAAAAGATCTAAGCTAACTTGAGGGTTTAAATGAGGGCGGTTGATTTAGCTAGAATCATCCTGATGGAGCTAGGGGTTTGGGGAGCTTTATGAGGAGTGAGCTCATATGATGAGCCATGGGGGCTACTGCATCCGAAAATACACTTATAAGGGATTGTAGGAAGATAATTGCAATTGAAATTATAGGTCCAGGAGAAATTTATGACTGAATCAGATTCTGAATTAGTAGAAGCTCGAATTAGGGAGATTAATGATGCTTTGGATATTCTTAATGGTATATTGGCTAAGCAATTTGAAGAGTTAACGATTTATGAGAAGCTTTCATTGAGATACTTGATCATTCAATTGGTTGAGGCTTCTGCAAGTATATGTATGCGCATACTTTTAAACTTCTATAATGAGGTTGTTGAAGGGTTTCCACAATGCTTCATCAGGCTTGGAGTTAAGGGGATTTTACCCGAAGACTTGGCTTCAAGATTGGCTTCAGCTGCTAGGCTTAGAAACCTCCTAGTCCATAGATACTGGGCCATTTCAGATGAGAGGGTTTATGAGAGCGTTAAGAGAGGTTTAAGGGATTTTGAAGAATTCATAGCATGTGTTAGGGTTTTCCTGAGGAGGGGGGTGAAGTCGTGAGCATACCCACCCCCACTGGAGAATTTAAATATTATAAGATGAGCTTTGAGGAGAGGGGGAGGCTTCTAGATGAGTTGAAGAAGATTCTTGAAGGCGTTAAGGGTATATTATTCGCATACGTATATGGAAGCTTCATTAAGAGGGAGCTTTTCAGGGACATTGACATTGCCATTTGGATTAAGGATAATGAAGACCCCTTCAAATATGAAGTTGACCTCTCATCGAAGATTGAAGTTGACCTTAAAGTTCCAGTTGACATCCACGTGCTTAATGAAGCTCCAATAACGTTTAAACATGTGGTCTTCACTGAGGGGAAGCTCCTATTCTCCATGGATGAGAAAACCAGAATAGAAGTTGTCGATGAAACGATTAGGCAGTATATAGACCTATGTATGCTAAGGTCTCTAGGTGAGGATGGAAAGTGATTAGAGGCTTTGCATCTATTCAACCTTAAACTTCACAGAGACACACCCCATATTATTTCCAAAGCAAATTGAGGAGTTAATGGCTAGGAAACTCATAGTACACAACATTTATGATAGAAACCCCAAAATCTTAGATTGAATTAAAAATTAGAATAAATAATGTATTCGGGGTTTATGGAGATTAATAAGCCTGAATACATTAAGATCTACTAAACATGATGCTTAAATTGTTCAAATATTGAGGGGTCTATGAGGAGTGAAGATGGCTGAAAGGAAGCTTACCCTCGATTCCACGCTACCTAGATTGAGGGAGGTGTTTGAAGAGTTTAAGGGTGTTGAAGTAGCCATACTATTTGGGTCCATGGTGAGGGATGGGTTTAGCGCTCACGACATAGACTTAGCCCTGAAACTGGAGAGGGAGGATTTACTGGAAGTTGGGTGGATTGCGTTTCAGATTGCGAAGGCGTTACACGTCAATGAAGACCGTGTAGATGTTACGCTACTAAACCATGCAAACCCAATACTGCTCTCAAAAATATTGAGGGATGGCATAGTAATCAAAGCTCAGCCGGAAGCCATTGAGAAGCTCCTACAAAGAGCACAGCAAGCACCAGATGCCTCAATTGAGTTTAAGCAGTGGGCTACGCTTGACCCGAAATTGGATGAAGCGATCATAATGTCGAGGGTTGAGGAGATTAAGAGGAATGCAGATTTCATTAGAAATGAAATACTATGCAAGAAGGTTGAAGAACTAAACTATAAGGATACTTTGGCATTGGAAAGGGCTATGCATAGGATCATAGAGGCAATGCTCGACATATGCAGACACATGGTCTCAGCATACTCCCTAGGATTCATTGAAAGCTATGGTGAATACCCTGAAAAACTTGCGAAGGCAAATAAAATGCCCAGAGACCTAGCTGGGAAAGTTGCTAAGCTTGCAGGCTTGAAGAACATACTCGTACATAGATACATGGAGATTAAGAGTGAAGCCCTATACAAAGCAGCCAAGGAGACTGTGGAGGAAATAGTGAGCGAATTCATGGAATGGGTGAAAAACATAGAGGCAAATAAGCCATCCTAAGAGGGGGAGAAGAATTATTCATCAAAGATTCCATTTGAAAAACATATGTCATTCGAGGGTTTTGGGATGAGGAGGGTTAAATTATCTTTTGCGGGGGGTTTGGAAGTTGAGTTTGCCGATAGGGAGAGGGCTATTAAGCAAGTTGAGGATTTCGCTGAGAAGGGTACTAGATATCCAATTATAGTTTTCGGTCCTGAGGGATGTGGTAAAAGTGCATGGTTTAAGCAGGCTATTGAGGTTTTGAGGGGATATGGGTATGATGCCATATACATTGACCCACTCCACAAGGGGTTTATTGCATACACTGACGTTAAGGATGTCGTGAGGAGGCTGAGTGAAGTTGCATCTGAAGTTATTGGCATAGCTGAAATTAGATTGGCAACATTAGCCATAGATGTTGTGAAGGAACTACTTAGCAGGTGGAGGAGGGGGAAGGTGGCTATCCTCGTAGATGAGGTTTTTCAAGCTATAGGATTGGATAAAGCGGGAATATACGTTAAAAGCCTACTAAACTTGATAGAATATCCACCAAGAAGCTATGAGGGGGTTGTTGCAATGGTGGCAACGAATGAGGGTGTGAGTAGGAGGGAGGTTGGTAGGCATAGGTGGGCTACCCTTAAACCCATGTGGAATATGTCTAAGAGAGGGTTTGAAGAATTGTATGAGAAGATCCCAAGACCAAAACCAGCATTTGAAGATTTGTGGATGAAGACTGGGGGAAACCCCGATGCACTTGCAAAACTCTATCAAGCCCAATGGGATGCTGATACCGTTATCAAAGAAATCATAGTCTCAAAGAATTTAGATTCATTTACATCCACACTAAGCGTTGATGAGAAAACATGGATCATTGAAGCCATAGAAGACCCGGACACCCTACTCGCAAAGGAGAGGATGCTAATACTTGAAAAACTCATCCACTTAAACCTCGCCATAAATGGAATAGCCTACAGAGATCAACTCCTATGGATAGATGAACCTCCACCGGAGAGGGATGTTGAATTGGGGATTGGAAGACACATTGCATGGCAGACTCCACTACATAGGGAAGCAGTTAAGAGGGCAATAACACAACAATGACAATTTTACAAAGTATAATTCAACAAACTCTACAGCTTAAAGAAATCAATGTCAATATGCAAACAAAACTAGAATTTTATGGAAACCCCTTTATAAGTTTCACGTATATTATTTTAGGTTGAGCATGCCCGTAGATTGTATTGATTATTTTGAGCTTAAATATTCTTCAATAACCTAAGAATGGGTGGGGATTTTAGATGAGGAGAGTGAAACTGAGCTTCGCTACTGGTGTGGAAGTTGAGTTTGCTGATAGGGGGAGGGCTATTAAGCAGGTGGAGGATTTCGCTGAGAGGGGGACTAGGTTTCCAGTAGTTGTCTTTGGACCTGAGGGTTGTGGGAAGACTGCATGGCTTAAGCAGGCGGCGGAGGTTTTGAAGGGGTTTGGATTCAGCGTTATATACTTCAATCCAGTGAGGAGGGAGTTCTTAGCTGAAGTGGGGATAGAGGGCATTGAGAGGAGAGCCCTTGAAGTTTTGAAGCAAGCTTCTTCAGTCAATGCATTGGCTGGCTTCATAGGTTACGTTATAGATTTTGCGAGGGAAGCTATAAGGCTGGGTAGGGGGAGGATTGCGGTGATCGTTGATGATGCTTTCCAGTTCATTGGGGGTAGGGAGGCATCCTTCTTCGTGAAGGGGTTGCTTGAGGTAATTGAGCATCCGCCAGAAGGCTATGAGAGGATAGTGGCTATTGCAGCGACGAGTGAGGGTGAATCGAGGGGGGAGATTGGTAGGCATTTGTGGGCTAATTTAATGCCTATGTGGAATATGCCTAAGATGGGGTTTGAGGAATTGTATGGGAAGTTGCCCAGCCCGAAGCCGAAGTTCGAGGATGTTTGGGCTATATGTGGAGGTAATCCGAGAATCCTCTCCCAACTCTACGAAGCCAAATGGGATATTGATATGGTGATCGCATGGCTCATTAGAATGAAGGATTTAACGAGAAGCTTTGTGAAGAGGTGGGAGCCGTATCTCAAGAAGGTTGTTGAAGACCCCCAAAGCTTATGGGAAGAGGATTTCCCAAGCGAATTAAAGGGGGAGTTGATAGCGAAGAACCTCATAGTACACAACATTTATGATAGAAACCCAAAATTCTGGATAGATGAACCACCTCCAGAAAGGGATTTGGAGCTTGGAATTGGAAGGGACGTCGCATGGCAGACTCCACTACATAGGGAAGCAGTTAAGAGGGCAATAACACAATATTAACAATGTTACAATGCAATTAAACTATATTTTAGAGGAATTCTATGGAAAGTCTTTTATAAGTTTTATGTGTATGGGAGTGGGTTTCCTCACTCCCCTCAGAGTTGACGCGAAATTTTCTGGAATCGAGTTTGCCTCTGCAATTCATATATAGTATGCTACTCCCAATACTAGAAGACCCTTTTAAGAGTGAAAAACAATAAAGTGCGTGGGGGGTTATGTCTGAAGCAATTTATGAGAGTCTTGAGATAACTGTGGAAGATTATGAGAAGTATAAGGGGAAACATGTGGTAATTTACAAGAATAAGATAATATCTGAAGGGTTAAGTTCAATTGAAGCTTTAAGGAAGGCTCTTGAAAAACATCCTGAACTTAAACCGGAAGATTTAGAAATAACATACATACCATATGGGGAAACATTAATTCTTTAACGTTTTATATGTAGAATTTCATGGTCATCATCTCTGAGATGGGTTTTTCAGCAGTTTCTGAATAGTTAACTTTATATGACATCACCACTATATTTCAAGTGTGAGGATAGCACCGAATGCCCCTCTTCTGGGCGATATGTGGTGGTAAAGATAACACAGGATGAGGGGAGCTCCGTTGCCCCAGAAAGCCATCAATGAAGCTGAAGCCGAGATGGAACGGATAGTAACAAAACGCAAACTATCCGACAACGGTTCAACGTCTCTACTAGACTTGGATGTTAAGCGAATACTCTTGAGGGTGGAAGCTTTAACTGGCATAAAACTGCCAGTGGAGGTTATCGAATTATCCATAGTGCCGGGGGAAGATGTTCTCCACGTGAGATTTAGGGAGCCTATGAAATTGGAGATTGGGGAACCACTACACCCAAAAATACACTTATATAGAGATAGGGATAGTGGGGAGATAACTGCAATTGAAATAATAAATCCAGATGAAATTTTGAAGGGTGATGTGTAAATGGTTCTGGTGAAGGTTAGGTTATATGGGGTGAGGGGGAGTTATTCCTCAACTGCCCTTAACAGATACTGGTGCTTAGGATGAGGAGGATTAAATTACCCTTTGCGGGGGGTTTGGAAGTTGAGTTTACTGATAGGGGGAGGGCTATTAAGCAAGTGGAGGAATTTGCTGAGAGGGGGACTAGATATCCGGTTGTGGTTTTCGGCCCTGAAGGGTGCGGGAAAACTGCATGGCTAAAGCAGGCTACTGAATTGTTGAGGGAGCTGGGTTTTGAGACTTTATATGTTAATCCATTGCATAAAGATATTATTCCCTATACTGACATTAAGGAGGCGGCTCAGAGGCTGTTGGAAGCTGTAGGTGAGGCTATTGGTGTTGCCCAGCTTAAACTAGCCACTCTAGTAACACTTACTGTTAGGGAGCTCCTCTCAAAGTGGAGGAGGGGGAGGGTGGCTGTTCTAGTTGATGATGTATTTCAAGCTATAGGCTTAGAGAAGGTTGAGATGTATGTGAAGGAGCTTCTTGGATTAATCGAGTACCCACCTGAAAGCTATGAGAAGATAGTTGTAATTGTTGCTACTAGTGAGGGTGTTACGCGGTGGAGGATTGGTAGGCATAGGTGGGCTAAAATTATGCCAATGTGGAATATGCCTAGGGAAGGGTTTGAGGAATTGTATGAGAGATTGCCAGGCTTGAAGCCTCCATTCGAAGATGTTTGGAGGTTAACTGGTGGGAATCCCGATATGCTTGCAAGACTCTATCAAGCCAATTGGGATGTAGATGAATTGATTGCGCAACTAATTAAGATGAAGAAGTTGAGGGATCTAGCGAGGAAGTGGGGGTCATATTTGAGGGAAGTTGTGGAAAACCCTGACAATGTAGGGGAGGAGGGTTACCCAGAGGAGCTCAAAGAGGAACTGATATCTGAAAACCTAATTGTCTACGACATGTATGATAGGGATTTAAAGCTATGGATTGATGAACCACCTCCAGAGATGGATTTGGAACTTGGAATTGGAAGGGACGTTGCATGGCAAACACCAATACATAGAGAAGCAGTTAGGAGGGCAATAACACAATGTTGACAATATCACGAAGTATGCTACGGCCAAGAAGAATTGATTTGAAATTTAATGGTAAAGGGTTTCAGTTAAATATTGAATAATGATGTTGTTTATTAGGTTGTGTTATGAGCGCTGGTAGAAGGCTAAATAGAGGGGAAGTCGTAGAAAAGCTTCGCCAACTTCTAGCTGATTTCCCTGAGGTTATATTTGCAGTTCTCTTTGGGAGTTTAGCTACTAAGGGATTTAGCTTTCACGATGTTGATATAGCTGTGAAGGTGGAGGCTGAAGACAAATACGTAATATTAGCTAAGCTTGTTGAAGAGGCTTCTGAAGTGCTGGGTGTAGAGGGGGGGATTGATTTGGTTGACCTCGATAGAGCAGATCCCATGTTGAAGGCAAGGGTTTTGGTGGAGGGAATTGTAATAATTGATAGGAGGGGTTTTAGGGGGGAGCTACTCAGAGAGCTCAATCAAGTGCCACTGGAATACTGGGAGTATGCAGTTCTCTCTCTAGAAGAGTGGTTGAAGTCAGATAACCCGATGCCCATAGATGCTGGAATTGTAAAGGCAAGGATTGACTTCATAAAGTCTGAAATTGATTTCCTTGAGGAGTATGTAATGTCTAAAGGTGTTGCTGAAGTTGAATCTTCACCAATACTCAGAAGGTTACTTGAGAGGGGGTATCAACTCATAGTTGAAGCATTAATTGATGTGTGTAGGCATATAGCTTCAGCAAAGGGTTGGAGAACTGCGGGAACAGCCAAAGATTACATATTGGAATGCGCAAAGCATGGGGTAATACAAACAGCGCTGGCAGAAGAGTTAACACGCCACACAACGTTAAGAAACATCATAATCCACAGGTACCTAGCCATAGATTATGAAAAGCTATATGAAGAAGCTCAAAAACTACTCAAACATGTAACAGAATTTGAGAAATACATACGCGAATTAATACGAAAGGAGCTTAAACATACAATTTAAAAAATCAATTTTACAATGCAATTAAACTATATTTTAAAAGAATTCTATGGAAAGCCTTTTATAAATTCATGTATATTATATTTTTAGGTTTGGCATGCCCATAGATTGCATAGATTACTTTGAACTTAAAAGCGTATGGGTTAAGGCTTGTAGGAATGGTAACATTCGTAAGTTAAATCCTTTTGAAAGGGGTTTATTTAGGGCATGCCTAACCTACACTAAATTGAATGGCATAATAATCAATAAAACGGTTATAGGTATGCTTAGAAGGTTGATTGAAGTTTTAACGACAACTCCACGTAGGGAAGCTTTAAAACAAGGTTTTGAGAAGGTTAAGAGTCTAGTTGAGAATAGCCTCCTAATAAAAGTGTTTCCGAAAATTTTGGATTGGATTAAAAATTTGGATTATATAATGTATTTGGGGTTTATGGAGATAAATAAGCCTGAATACCTCAAAATCTACTAAATTATGCAAATTTATGAAATGGGAAGGGTATTGGTGCATTGAACTCTAAACATTCACATTCCAATACTGGAGGTGAGCTGGTGTCTATTGCTCAGAAGCTCATTGAGGAACTTGAGTCCGATGAGAAGGTTAGGAGGAGGCTTTCAAGACTGCTTGCATCGGACATAGCCTTAGATACTGAAGCTAGAGTAGCCATTGTGAATGCAATCATCAGGGAAGTTGCAACGAAGAATGACATAGAGGCTTTGAGGAACGCAACGAAAAGTGATATAGAGGCTTTGAGGAAGGAATTCAAAAGCGATATAGAGGCTCTTAGGAGGGAATTTAGGGAGGAGATTGGGAGGCTTGATGGGAGGATCAGTAGTCTTGAGCAGAGGGTTGCTAGGTTGGAGGGGTCTATAAACCTATTCATGAAGCTATTCGTAGCATTCAACTTGCCACTACTGGTGAGCGTGGTAGCTGCATTGGTAACACTACTACTTAGAGCACCGTAACGCGCAAATTATAGTGATGCGCAGTATAAAGGTATGCTGATAAAACTTACAGCTTTAATCTATGCAGAATAATGGATGTATATGAGTGGAGGGAGGCGTAGGAGGGTTATATTGAAGATCGTTATACGTGGAAAGACGTATACATTTGATTTATTAAGCTATTTGAGGGAGAATTTGGGTGCACCATTCATAATTGCATTCATGGTCATGTTGATGGCGGCCGCGGGATATCTATGCTATGGTTTAGAGTCCATCGCAAACGATATAGCCGTATACGCATACTACAGCCTAGTCATAGGCGTGATTCTACAGTTAATATGCTATCTTAAGTATGGTGAGGGGTAGGTTGAAGGCTGTTATATTGGCTGGTGGTCAGGGTAAGCGTTTAAAGCCTCTAACGGATAGTACGCCTAAACCCCTCATTTCAATAGCTGGTAAGCCCATAGTAGCCTGGCAGATTGAGTGGCTTAAAAGTTATGGCGTTGAACAATTCATACTGTCCATAGGGTATTTGAAGGAGAGGTTCATAGAGGCTCTTGGAAGCGGTAGAAGATATGGAGTACACATATCCTACGTGGTTGAAGAAGAACCTCTAGGCACGGCTGGTGGATTGAGGAATGCTAAGCCCCTTCTCGAAAGGGAAGAATACTTCTACGTCGTCAATGGGGATATAATAACAGACTTAGACCCTTCAAAACTTACAAAGGAGCTTAAAGATGAAGCTGTTGGCGTTATAGCTTTGATACCTATGCCTTCACCATACGGAATAGTAGAGTGTGATGATGCAGGCTACGTGAAGAACTTCCTCGAAAAACCAAGCTTGCCTCATTGGATAAACGCAGGCATATACCTATTTAAGCCTGAAATATTCGACTACCTCCCTGAAAAGGGCGATATAGAGAAGACGACATTTCCAAAGCTAGCTAAAGAAGGAAGACTGAAAGCTATCCAGTATAAGAACTATGGATTCTGGAGGAGCATAGATACACATAAAAACGTGGACGAGGCTGGGGAGATCCTTAAATCTCGATGTGATTAAGGACGCATGTAAGAAAATTAGGAGTAAGCCTATAGAACTCTCTATAGTGGTACCGACATACATGGAGGCTGAAAATATTCCAGAGCTTGTAGAAAGAGTTGAAGACGCCTTAAAGGAGTTATCATTCGAGATTATAATAGTTGATGATAACAGTCCAGACGGAACTGCGGATCTTGCTGAGAAGTTTAATGATATATATGGCAATATAAAGGTTCTTAGAAGACCTGGTAAGCTAGGTCTAGGATCAGCAGTATTAGAGGGATTCAGGAAGGCTGAGTCAGAGGTATTGGCAATTATGGATGCAGACCTTCAACATCCACCAGAACTCCTTCCCCAAATGTATAGGAAGGTTCAGGAAGGCTACAGCCTAGTAATAGCTTCTAGGTATGTTGACGGCGGCGGGGTTGAGGGCTTGAGCTTTTTAAGAAAAATTATCTCCTTGGGTGCCGTCAAGTTGGCACATCTTATACTACCAAAGACAAGAAACATCAAAGATCCCATGTCAGGCTTCTTCATGCTTAAGAGAGAAGCCATAAATGATGTTGAGTTAAGCTCAAGAGGATTCAAAATGCTTCTCGAAATCCTAATCAAGGGAAAGCAAAACTCTGTAGTAGAAGTCCCATACACGTTCAAACTCAGGAGGAAAGGTAAAAGTAAGTTAAACTTAAAGGAAATTTTTCGCTACGCATTCTTACTTATTAAGCTCAGGGTGAAACTATGAACATAAATACTTGGATTTTAAGCTTAGCTGTAGCATTGTTAACTGCTATAAATGCCATATGCTGGGGCTACGCAATAAGAGAAGTAGGAAATCCTCAGCTCAGCTTGAACTTTCTTCTAACCCTCGTGTTTAACAGGTGGTTTATACTAGCTATGGCTTCAGCGTTTACAGCCGCGTTACTAAGTTATGCTGTGTTGAAGGAAATGGGAGTATTGATTGGCAGGTTTTTCCTATCGTTAGGCACCATAGCGACAATATTAGCATGTACGCTAGTTTTAGGAGAACAGCTTACGCTTGAGGAGTGGCTTGGAATAGTACTCATAATAATAGGTGTCATGCTAATTGGAAGATGGTAAAGATGGCGTTTATTCAAAAATATGAAGATTAGCATAAGCATAGGAATACCTGCATATAATGAGGAAAAGAATATAGGTAGGTTGTTAACAGCTATCTTAACTCAGAGAACATGCAGTATAGAAATCGATCAGATAGTGATTGTATCTTCAGGATCTACAGATAGAACTGATATTATAGTAGAGGATTTCGCTGGAAAGGACGATAGGATAGTTTTGATAAGGCAGAGGCGGAGAGAGGGTAAGGCTTCAGCTGTTAATGAATTCCTAAAGGTCGCTAAAAATGAAGTTTTAGTCTTGGAAAGTGCTGACACCATTCCCGAGCAAGAGACTATTGAGAAACTTTGCCGACCATTTATTGATGAAAAAGTCGGCATGACCGGAGCACATCCAATACCTACCAACAATGATAACTGCTTCATAGGTTATGCTAGCCATCTGGTATGGAACCTCCACCATCAGATAGCTTTAAAAACACCAAAATGTGGTGAGCTTATAGCATTCAGAAAGATCTTTGACAGTATTCCTACAGATACGGCTGTTGATGAGGCTTGGATAGAGTATGAAATATCTAAAAAAGGCTACAAAATATTATACGTACCTGAAGCCATAGTCTACAATAGGGGTCCTGAAACTGTTAGAGATTATATCAAACAACGTAGGAGGATCGCATGTGGACATCTAGACCTCACCAAAAGAGTAAAATATAAAGTCTCATCACAAAACTTCACCCTGCTCTTGCGGGCGCTACTGGAAGTATTCCCTCTATCCAAGCCATCCAAGTGGCCTTACTTCTTCGGTGCAGTAACTCTAGAAGGGATCAGTAGGCTATTAGGATACTACGACTATGTTAGTGGCAAGAGTCATGTCATATGGGATATAGTCGAATCGACTAAGAAGGTTTAACTATGAGGTCTACGGTTAAACTCATCTCCAAACTACCACTATACTGGTGCTTCAGAACTTTAGGAAGACCTGTACTCCTACCGTTCAATTATACCATAAGCATAACTTACAGGTGTAACTCTAGATGTAAAACATGCTACATTTGGAAAATTCAACATAAGATTCCAGTGGAAATGGAGCTGACGCTAGACGAGTGGGAGAAAGTGCTTAAAAGCCTAGGCGAATCACCCTACTGGATAACCATCAGCGGTGGAGAACCATTCCTACATGAAGGCTTAGTTGAAATAATTGAGGTAATAGATAAATACAATAGTCCTAAAATAATAAACATTCCAACAAACGGTCTACTATATAAGATGATTCCAGAAAAAGTTAAAGAGATCCTTGAAGTAATATCCCCAGAAACCAATCTCGTGATCAACTTCTCCTTAGACGGCATTGGGAAAGATCATGATGAAATAAGAGGTGTATCTGGAAACTATTCTCTTTTGACAAAAGCTTACAGAGAAACTATTACTCTTAAAGAGAAATATCATAATCTTACGGTGGGTATACACACTGTTATATCGTCTTGGAATGTTCATAAAATCCCAACAATTTATGATACTGTTATGAAAGAATTTAAACCTGATCAGTATATAACTGAAATAGCTGAGGAGAGAAATGAAATGGAGAACCAAGGACATGAAATAACACCGACGCCAGAGGAATATAGCAAAGCTATAGACTTCTTAATAAATCGCATAGAGGAGGGGCTTAAAAACGGTAGATGGAGAGGGTTAGCCAAAATAACTGAAGTGTTCAGAATACAATATTACAAACTCGTGAAAAACTACTATCAGACAAAAAAGCAACAAATACCATCTTACGCAGGATACGCTTCAGCCCAGATATCTCCAACAGGAGACGTATGGGAGTGCGCAGTATACGCATCTTCAATGGGAAATTTGCGTGAATATAATTATGATTTCAAAAAAGTATGGAATTCAGAAAAAGCATGGAGGATAAGGAAACAAGTGAAAGAAAATCATCCATGCCCTCTGGCAAATGAAAACTATACTAATATTCTATTTAGTAGAATGTTAGTATTAGAAATATTACGTGAGTATATGTTATGAATGAACGTAGAATTTTAGTTACTGGTGGAACTGGTTTTATTGGCAAACATCTACTTCATAAATTAAAAGAGGGGAAAAATTGTCAAATATACGTTTTTACTCAAGACAAAAAAGTTGAAAAACTAAAAGGTCTCGATGTTAAATATCTGTATGGGGATGTTAGGTTGTATAGATCTTTATATCCTGCCATTAAGTGGGATATAGATGTTATTATCCATTTAGCTGCCTTAGTTAGAAGATTCGGTAGAACCATTAAATCAGAAGACTTTTATGATGTTAATGTAAGGGGGACAAATAATGTCTGTCGCTTTGGGGTAGAGGCCAATATTGAGAAGATGATACACGTTAGTTCTGTTGATGTTCACGGTTCACTACCTAGAAGCGTTATACCTATCGATGAAACATACCCTTTCAACCCATCCGATGATTATGAGTACAGTAAAGTTATAAGCGAAAAGATTGCATTGAAATATTATAGGGATTATGAACTTAATGTTATTATTTTAAGACCTACTTGGGTATATGGAGAAGGAACTAAGGGAGTCCTAAACATTATTAAAAGGTATATAAAAAGTTTGCCTATTATACCCATGCTTGATAAAGGAGCTACATTAAAACATTTCGTTCATGTTAACGATGTTGTACAAGGTATTATTAAAGCTATAGATAGAGGAAAGCCTGGTAACGCATACTTCTTAGCAGATAATAGTCCAATAAGAATAATCGATTTATTTAAAATGATATGCAAAACGTGGAATTTAAAAAGAAAATTTGTTAATATTCCTCTCTCTTATGGAGTTATAAAATATTTAGAGAATATGCTCCCCGTTGATCTTCGTACTATTATAACCTATTTTTATAGAAACCAGGGATACAATATTAAGAAGAGTATGTCAGAACTCGGTTTTGTCCCAAAAATAAGTCTTCAGGAAGGTCTAAAAAGACTAAAGTTATATGAGGAGGGAGTATTCTATGAATAACTTCATAATTAGAAGCCATGAAAAACGTAAAGTTATACGAAAAGTACATGGTGGTTATGGTACAGTTATACTTGCAAGACTCTTTGAGGGTGTAACACAATCTCCCATCACCGTGTTTGAAGTAATTATGGAGAAAGGTTCAAAAATTGGTGATCATATACATATAGGATCTGAAGAAATTTTGTATGTAATTAAAGGTAAAGCACGTGTCACAATCAACAACACGAATTACATATTAGAAGAAGGTGACGCTGCATTGACAAGGTCGGGTTTCAAACATTCTTTTCAGAATATAGGTGATTCGGAACTAAAACTTATAATTGTTTCAAGCACAACAAATATATTGAAACATGTTTTCAATATTATCTTATACCCAATTCTTGATAAATTTCAGGATAGAAATACCATAAAACAAAAATTTATACGTGAAGAGTGAATAAATAGACTGTATGATACCAGCTATGTCAGATGAAATAGAATACTGGAAACTTACTGATGGACTTGGTGGAACCTATGAAAGAATAGCATATGGAGCAGTAATAGAAAGACTCGCCTACAGATACAATGCGCAAAGTATTCTAGAGTTAGGTGCTACCTATATAGCTGGAGTGCCAGGTTTCAATAGTGCTATGCTTGCACAAGACGGCTTCAAAGTTACTATACTTGTACATCCTAGAGATTATGAAGACACTATTCATGCTTGGAAATTAGCAAAATTGTATGATCATGTACAAATAATAAAATGGAAAAATTATTTTGCTACTCCGTTCAAAGAGAAAGAGTTTGATATAGTTTGGAACCATTTAGCCTTCGAGCACTATAAAGATCCCACACCACTTGTAAGAGAAATGAAACGCGTCTCCAATAAACTTGTAATTAATTTTACTCTTAGTCCTTACAACTTAGGCTTCATCTTACACTGGTTAACTCATAAATTAAAAGGGAGAAAATGGGATCATGGATACATTAGAAATTGTACAATTTCAACTATGAAAAAGGTACATAAACAATTAGGCTTAAAACCTATTGAGTGGGGAGGATGCGATGCTCCTCCTTGGCTGGATACAGTAGATGCAGTAGTGGCAGGAAGTATGAAGTACATGACAAATATTATGGGAGAAAAGAAATGGGTTTGGTGTATAGTAGATCCAAGAAGTAGAGAACACTGGATTGTTAGAAAACTTTGGAAAATCGAATATTTAATGCCAAATTGGTTCAGAACTCTCGTTGCCCACCATCTTTATGTAGCCAGCGAGGTTGTGTAAGTCCATGAAAAAAGATGAAGATTTAAGCAAACTTCGCATACGTCAATATTTCTTGGCAGATCCGTATAAGAAAAAGACAAAAGAAAAGCTCTTAGGCTATTTAATCATACCAGTATGGATTATGGGATGCATAGCGACAACTATATTTCTTGGTATCGTATACATAATTGCTTCCATTAAACGATTGATCACTAAGAAAGAAGTTAAACCGTATTTCAAAATAAGACCAATTTTCCCTGAGGATACTGACAATTTTACGGAATGAATTAATTAAAAATAAAATGCAAATCTTTAATAAAGATACTACAAGTAGGATTAAAATTTCAGTAATTGTACCTACGCTTAATGAAGAAAAATATATAGGGAATTTATTAAAGTCATTAACGTATCAGACCTTTAAGAACTTTGAGGTTATAGTTGTGGATGGAGGGAGTTCTGATAGAACGATTCAAATAGCTGAAAAATATGGTGCAAAAGTTATTGTAAAACCAAGGTTAAAAGAGTTTTCATCACGTAATGTTGGTGCAGAAATAGCATATGGGGAAATTTTACTTTTCACATCAGCAGATGTGATTTTCTACCCAACCACCCTAGAAAAACTATATGAGAAGATCAATAAATGCAAATTAGGTGGCTTATGCGGATTTGGAAGAGTATATGACGCTCCACTATGGGGGGTGATTGAATACTACTTTTACTACTCCATTGTATGGTTACTTACCAGGTGTGTAAAATATTTTCGAAGTAGCACAAATTTTATGGCAGTAAGGAAAAAAGGGTTTTTTGAGATTGGCGGATTTCAAGATAGAATAGAGGGTGATGGTATATTTTCAAATTTATTTACTCAAAGATACAAAGTTAAATTTATTAATGGTAAGAACTATTTCTTGGTATCTGGTAGACGCATGCGGAAACTAGGTTTTTTCGGCTTCAATATACATTTCCTATACGTCATAGAAGTTATTCTTCCATTTCTAAGTGAGACTAGGATACTTAAATATTTTAAAGACTTGTCATTCCTTCATCGTATCAAGGAGAAATTTTCAGTAAAAAGGCATAAGTAAAAACATAATCCTAACTACGCGTTAGTTTATGGTTAAGTTCAAACTAAAGATTAAAGTTGATAGTAGAGTGAAAAATATCTCAATTCAAAGTATTTTTCTCTTTGCTTCGGCTATCATTTGTGCTACAACATTTGAATTCAACTATCGCGTAAGCTTTCTGATTTCATCAGCATTAATGCTCATCATCCTGATTTCTTGGGTTGGGCCTCATATAAGCATGCTCAGAAGAACACACTTTGAGAGGCTAAAACACTTAATACCATATCTACTGATAGCATTATTCGTATCTTTAGTTGGAGATTACCTTGGAATTTGGATTGATCATCCTGTAGGTGACGATGCATTTCTACATGTTGGAAGGGTACTTTTTATTCTTAAAAATTTTCCCGATATAAATTGGTATCCGTACTGGTACCTTGGATTTGACACGTTTAAGACTTATTCTCCAACGTACTATTTCTTATTAGCAATTGTACATCTAGTAACTGGAGTTAATGTACAAGTTTTAATTGTAAGTTTCTTCTTCATATCTATGACTTTGCTTGGGATAGCTATCTATAAATTTTCTCTTGTTTTAGATTTACCACGATGGGTTGGTGTTGGATTGGCTATAATGTTGATTTCATCGTATTATTCTTGGCAGTGGAGTATAGTTGGAGGAGCTTACTTACGCAATTTTTCTTTACCTTTTTTCATATTTTCTTCATTAAAAGCATATGAATATTGTCGTAAGATTAATGGCTCTGAAGTAATCTCATGGAAAGAATATCTTAGCACAATATCACTTTTTACATTTTCCCTTCTAATAAATTTAGAACCGGCTTTTTGTACATTTATTAGCTTAGTTCTCATTTTTTTAGTAATCATCAAAGGTTTTTCTCAGAAAATAGTGACGCTATTGAAAATATTTCTCCCTATTGGTGGTTTAGCTTCTTGGTTTTATCTTCCATGTTTTGATTATATCTTATTTGAGCAAAATAGTGCTCTATTAAATCAAATGATTTTCGGTACCCTTGATAAAGTATTCATTTACTATAATCCGGCTCTTTTACCGCTTTTCATTATTTCTATAGTTTTCTTCGCAATAATAAAGCTGAAGTTTAAGCCTATTGTAAATAGAGAAAAATACCTTTTAACAGCTATTTTCTTTTTTCTCTCACTTTATTTCTTTTTATTCGGATGGATACCAATGCCTGAAAAAATGTATATAATGGCTAGCTACGATTATTGCCATTGGCTTGCTCCAACTTCCATACTATTTCTTATGGGAGTTCTAAGTCTTCTATTTGATTCATTCAATTCCCTGAAAAAACATAACACACCATTTATCAAGTTCTATTCAAACTTTTTAAGACCAACTATATTTGTGATTTTCATATTTGCAGTTATCACAATCCCGTTTGTATCTATTCCTAATCTATGGACCATTGACGTTAATCCAGATGATCCTCGGACATTTGTCGGGAGCTTTCGTAAAGATGTTGATAGAATAGCTGGTAGCTTTCCACGTAATTATAGGCTAGCCGCTC
>Ga0080004_1112512_pt1 | contig 18560 bp, 17 predicted proteins | sample WasSprMetagenome_FD_69207 | JGI IMG/M metagenome (GOLD analysis project Ga0080004, IMG submission 69207) | Sulfidic aquatic microbial communities from Washburn Spring, Yellowstone National Park, USA - WS (SPADES assembly) (version 2) | ecosystem: Environmental > Aquatic > Thermal springs > Hot...
AGAGCCACCCTCCCTAATCCTACAAAACCTCATACACGCCCTACAAACAGCAAACTCGCCGGCCCTCTCCTGAAACATCCCCCGACGAAACACGTAGCTACACAACCCAGACCACCAAGTCGCTTAATCATAATCATTAAAAATTCAAGCCCCTATAATTTTTATTACGGCTCACCAACGCTATTGCTTAACCAAAAGCACCTTTCAGACAAAAATTTAAATAATGAGGACCAACCTATATAGACGTCTTGAATGACTACAAGCTTCATCATATAGGCGTAACCGTAACAAGTTTGAAGGAAACCATTAGTTTTCTAGAAAAATTTGGATTTGTGTTAGAGAAGGTTGTCAGAAATGAGGAAAGAGGACTTACATTGGCTTTTCTTATGTCAAATGATTTCCGTATTGAATTGTATAGTTGGGATAAACGTCAGCAAGAACATGACATTTTTCATGAGCCAGGATATCATCATTTAGCGTTTAAGGTAGATAACATAGATAACGTTGTTAGAGATCTAGAACTATTGTCTAAAAATTTCTCGATTAAAACAATTATACAGCCTAAGAAAGTAATCCACAAAAATACTCAAACAAACACTTATGAGGAAAAAAGAATATTGTTCATAAAATTTAATGACGAAATTATATTTGAATTCTATGAATGAATTTTATGATTTTAATTTAACTAACATTTAAAAATAAAGATTAATTACTGATTATTTAGGTCTCGCAAAACTTAAATTATACCGATATTGATTTTTCGATTGATGAGTCACGAAGAATCTGATATATTAATAATCGGGGGCGGAGCAGCGGGATTAGCAGCTGCTGTGAAAGCATCTGAAGAAGGAGCATCAACCATACTAATCGAAAAAGAAGTCAATCTTGGCGGGTCGACTCTCCTTGCCGTGGGTTCCATTACGGCTGCTGAAACTATATTGCAAGAAAAGGCTAGGATTAAGGACACGCCTGAATTATTTTTCGAAGATTTAAAAAAGGCTGCAGACCTTTTGGGGCTTTCTAATAGATTCATAGATGACCAAGAGATGTTTAAGCTGTATTCACACGAGGCTGGTAGGACTGTTAATTGGTTAATTGGTCTAGGGTTAACATTTCATGGTCCTATGATTGAAGCTCCACATAGTCTTCCTCGCATGCATAATATTATTCCATCTTCTTTAGCCTACATCAACATTTTGAGAAAGAAGGCTGAGAGTAGCGGCGTCAAAATTATGTTGGGCCTTAAAGCAGAGGAACTGCTATTAGAAGATAATAGAGTTGGTGGTGTTAGAGGGAAATCTGTAGATGGCAATGAATTTAATATTAAATCTAAAGCAGTTATAATTGCGACTGGCAACTATAGCTCCAATTATGAGTTAAAATCAATAGCATTAGGAGAACAAGTAGCAAAGATCGAAGGTATTAATCCGAAGGCAACTGGAGATGGAATACTTCTTGGGATGAAGGTAGGTGCAGACATAAAGAACATGGACGTCATGATATGGTGTCCTGAAATACGTTTTATTCAATATAAGGGTGAATTACTACCTAAATTTTTAGCCAAGGGTGAACTACCGAAGTTCATAAATTTGCTCTTGAAGATTTTACCAAAGTCAATTCTCACGGGTTATATAGTAAAACTAGCATCAATCCATACAGCTCCTTCATTAAAAATTTTTGAAGAAGGTGCAATACTAATCAATAAAAATGGCAAGAGATTTGTTGACGAAATCAATGTGATGAGGAAGCTAGCAATTGAGGCCAATAAACAGCCAGATGGTGAAGTTTTTATATTGTTTGATGAAAAAATTGCTAAAAAATTTAATGAGTGGCCATATTATATTTCGACTTTTCCTGGGATCGCATATGCCTATCTTGCTGATTATGAAAGACATAGAAAAGATGTATTTACCAAGGTGAGAGATTTGGACGAATTGTCTACCAGAGGAATTGACACATCGAATTTGAAAAAGACAATAGCTGAGTATAATGAATTTGTTAAGATTGGGAGAGACATAAGTACCGGTAAATCAAGATTACCAACAATGATAGATACGGCGCCTTATTACTGCTTAGGCCCCTTAAAGCCATACATAACCGTAACCGAAGGAGGCCTTAGAATTAATACAAAATGTCAAGTAATTAATAAAAAGGGTGAAATAATAAAGGGACTTTACGCAGTAGGTGATAGTAGTGCTGGGCCTTTAGCAGTGACTCATGGTATTCATATAGGCTGGGCATTAACAAGTGGACGCATTGCTGCGGAATGGGCAATAAAAGAGGAGGTGAGGTAATTTGAAGATAAGTGGCTTACTTTTAGCGATCCTCGGAATATTTCTCGCCATCATCTATAATGTACTAATGTTCTTCTCACCGTGGAGAAGTGTAATCGTAGAAATATCCGCATATCTTTCCGTCATGATTATAATAGGTATTTTAATTTTTACTGGATATCTCATAGCTACGACGCCTGAAAATAAACCAGTATCAGTTGAAGATAGAGTTAAGGAGCTGTTGAAGGAGGAAGATAGATGAGTTTCGACTTACTATTCTCGCCTATTCAAATTAAAAATGTAACATTGCCTAACAGGATAGTTTTAGCATCTCATACTACAAAACTTGGAAGTCCTGAAGGGTACGTTACAGACAGGATGATTAATTATTATGTTGAAAGAGCTGAGGGTGGGACTGGTTTAATCACTATTGAGCTTACAGCAGTTGAAAAAAGGGGCAGGCATAGAACGAGGGCTCTCTGTCTTTATGATGACTCATTTATACCGAAATTGAAAAAGTTATGCGAAGAAATTCAAAAATACGGATCGAGAACGTGCATACAGCTTGCTCATGGTGGAATGGAATGCACTAAGAGGAGTACGGGCGGGCTCCAAGCGGTAGCTCCTTCACCAATAAAATTGCCTGTTTACGATGATGGAATGATTGAAATAGTAGAAGCTAAAGGAGCAAGCAGGAAAGATATAGAAGATATAGAGTTGTCATTTTTAGAAGCTGCACGACGTGCCAAGAATGCTGGATTTGATATGATTGAGATTCATGGTGCACATGCATACTTGATTGGTCAGTTCCTCTCACCCTTATTTAACAAAAGGACAGATGAATATGGCGGTGATGTAAAGGGCAGGTCAAGAATTGCCGTAGAAATAATCGAAATGATTAAGAATAAGATAAAGGATTTACCAATAATTTTCAGAATAAGTGGTGATGAATTTACTGAGGGAGGATTAACCATAAAGGATACGATTAAAATATGTAGGCTTATCGAAGATGCTGGGGCAGATGTGATACATGTCTCAGCTGGCGTTACATACGCCCCGTTATACACTGTTCAACCTATGAATTTTCCAGAAGGTGTATTAATTCCGTTAGCTTCAGCAATCAAAAAAGAAGTTTCAATTCCAGTTATGGCAGTTGGAAGAATTCATGATCCTTTCCTTGCTGAAAGAACCCTTAGGGAGGGGAAAGCCGACTTAATCGCTATGACAAGACAATTAATTGCAGATCCGGAGTGGCCTAGGAAGGTCAAGGAAGGCCGATTAAGAGAGATTAGAAAATGTATTTCATGCAATACTTGCATAGAGCGTATGAGGATGGGGCTTGGTGTTCAGTGTACAATTAATCCTGCAGCCGGAAGAGAAGAAGAGTTTTATGATGGAAAAACAGATGTGCCTAAAAAAGTCATGATTATTGGTGGTGGTCCGGCAGGTATGCAAGCTGCGATAATTTTAGCTAAAAGAGGACATAAGGTTGTTTTGTATGAGGCAGAACGTCTTGGTGGACAATTAAATACAGCGGCTAAAATGCCTGTATTTCAAAACGTCATTGCTAAGGAAGAGGTTATCAGGACTTTTATTGATTACCTGACAACTCAAATAAATACCCTAGGAGTTACAGTAGTTTTTAAGAAGGCTACTATTAAAGATATAGATTATGAAAAACCTGATGTGATATTTGTAGCCACTGGCGCGAAATATAAGAATGCATTTATTAAACATCTGATCATACCCATTTTAGCATCAAGTATTTCAAAACGATATGCGCATATCTTTTTGAGACTAAAAAAGAGACTTGGAAGCAGTCTTATAAACTTGTTAAGAAAGCAAAACAATGAATTGATTATTGAACTAACGAGAAGAGGTTACAATTTTATTAAAATTGGTGATTCCAACAAGCTTGGAGAAACTGTTGATGCAGTATATAATGCTGCAGCCAATGCAATGCACATCTAAAAATTAGATTATCCTGCTTATTCTAAATTAATTTTCGATATTTAAAGCGTTTAGCAAAATTTATTAATAGAAAGATCCTTTGTCTAAACATGTCGTTCGGTGAAAGGTTATCTAATAAAGTTGCGGTAATTACTGGTGCAGCTAGTGGGATTGGGCGAGCTATTTCGCTAGAATTCGCAAAAGAAGGGGCAGATGTTGTTTTAAGCGATATCGATGAGAAAGGATTGATCAACGTTGCAAACCAAATAAGGGAAATGGGGAAAAAAGCAGTATTCGTGACTGCGGACGCAACTAGGATCCATGATGTTGAAAAAATGTTAAAGATCGCATTGGAAAAGTTTGGTAGGATTGATATTTTGGTTAACTCTATTGGCGTACTCCGCGGCGGAAAGATTGAAGATTTATCCGAAGAAGATTGGGACTTCGTAATCAGTGTAAATCTTAAGGGAGTTTTTCTTTGCAGTCAAAAAATAGGTAAGTACTTTATTGAAAATAAGGTGCCTGGAGTTATCATAAATATAGCGTCTATCTCAGGTATTTTGCCGCAGGTCTATACCGGTGCCTATAGTCCAAGCAAAGCGGGAGTTATTCTATTGTCAGCGTTGATGGCTATGGAGTGGGCTCGCTATGGAATAAGAGTAAATTGCATATGCCCAGGCCCCACGAGGACTCCTATGACTGATAGATATTATCAGGGTAAGTTGAGAGAGGCTAGAGAATTGGCAATTCCGTTGGGCCGGTTTGCTGAGCCAGAAGAAATAGCCAAAGTAGCAGTATTTCTTGCGTCGAGTGACGCTAAATACATTACTGGGGCGTCTCTTCCTGTGGATGGCGGCTCGTTGCAAAGTATGTTCTTTTTAGTAAACTATATTCGAGAATTGATCTCCAAAGAGGTGTGAGATATATGTGTGGAAAGTTTTTTGAGGATTTTAAAATCAATGAAAAGTTTATCACTCCTGCAAGGACCGTTACTGAAACTGACTTGGTTCTTTTTGCCGCATTAACGGGTGATTATAATCCAATTCATACAGATGAGGAGTTTGCAAAGAAAAATTCAATCTTTAAAACTAGGGTTCTTCATGGGTTATATACATTATCAATTTCAGAAGGGTTGGTCTTCAGGCTTGGTCTCCTTGACGGTGTTCCAGCTGCTTCGCTAGGATGGAATAATGTAAAGTTCACTAAGCCTGTCTACATAGGCGATACGCTACACTTAGAGTTGATTGTTACTGAAAAAAGAGATAGTAAAAGTAATCCAAAAATGGGGGTAGTAGTTATACATTACATAATGAAGAATCAAAGAGATGAAGTTGTAATGGAAGCTGACCACGCCCTTTATGTAGGAAAAAGAACTTAATCGATGAACTGTTTCTGTGAAAATTACATTTATAAAAGACAGATCAACATTTTACCCATAATTTAAATATCCGCATCGATGTCTATAAATCAGAAGAAATACTTTTATATCAGTTTTTCATAAATTCCACGAGGAAAAATGAGTATAGAAAGAAAATCTGCTAGAAGAGACGCAATTAAGGTTATAGGCAGCGCTGTTGGCGGCTTGGTAGTAGGTGCTGCGATAGGTTATCTGGCTAAACCAGCTGAGCTAATTGAGAAGACGGTGACAACCACTATTACAGGTCCTGGAACGACTATGACTGCAAAAGAAACAGTTACTCAGACAGTAACCGTAGGTGGTCCCACAACTGTCGTGACAACTACACCCACCACTGTAGCCACTACGCCCACGACGGTAGTAACTACTCCGTCGCCAACCATCAAGCCAGGAAAGATAACATTCTGGCATTGCGAATCTTATGACCCAACGGCTAAGGCATTTGTTCGATTAGCAGATAAGTTTGCACAGAAGTATCCTGGAAGCTCAGTGGACATAAGCGTTCTTGCATGGTCAGACGTTGGTCCAAAGATTGCATCTGCACTAGCTGCGGGAGCTCCGCCGGAGGTGGTAATGGGCACTTTTACATGGATTTCTAAATTTGCAGATATGGGAGTAGAGATGCAGCTAGACGATCTGTATAGTTATTGGGGTAATGACGTCTTTGATTTTTGTGCTGATATGTGTTATTATAAGGGACACTACTATGCTGTGCATTGTACCATAGCCTGCGATTTGCTAGTAGTTAGGAAAGATTACTGGGAACAGTATGTCAACATGCCTTGGCCAGGAATAAAAAAGCGTCTCTCATGGAGCGAGTGGCTAACTGCGCTCGACCAACTAACGAGACCAGATAAAGGGATATGGGGGGTAGACTTAGCCGGTAAAACGCATTACTTTATTGATGAAGATATTTGGTTGTCCGTAGGCGCTACTGGAGGAGCATGGTACGACGATCAAGGAAGAGTAGACTTCGATAACGATAAAGTAATTCAAGGGCTAGAATATTATGGAGAGTTAACAAAGCATTGCCCACCAGGTTGGGAAGGAAGAGATTATCTTGATACCTTCAGCTCACTAGTTACAGGAAAGGTCGCAGCTGTATATGGCTGGCCAAGAGCTATTGGATACATTGAACAATACGCACCAGCAGAAATTGCCAACCAAGACGTTTTTGGAGTCATATTAAAGCCAGCCCCGCCAGGTGGAAAAGACTTCACGCAGATAGATGACAACACTTGGCACGTCTTTACTAATAGCAAGAATCCAGTGTTAGGAAAAGAATGGTTAAGATTCTTCATGGAGCCCGATAATTACGTAGAATGGTGCAAAGACGTCCCGATACAGCTGATGCCAATTAGGAAATCTGCGTTAGACAAACTAAAACAGGTCCGAGCAGACTATTTTGCTAAATGGGGCTCTTGGCTCGACTGCCAACAATACTACATAGACAAAGGTGCTGCTCCACCCACGATGGGATTCAGAAAAATTAAGGTGGATGGCGAACTTATGTGGGACTACCTATTACCATATGTGTTTGAATTAAGAGAATCCGGGATAATAGCCGATATGGCTATGGACGTAGCGATGGGGCGCAAATCTCCCCAAGACGCGGCAAGAGACGCACAGAAGAGAGCAGTCGAATTACTAATCTCTAAAGGTTATAAAGACTACGTACCATAATAAAGATGGAAGATCAGAGATGAAAAGATACGGAACCCTCCAACAGAAAGAGTCAAGGTTTGGTTTTTTTTTAGCTTTACCATCAATTTTATTCTTCTTAGGAATAATTGTTTTTCCCGTCGCGTTCGCTGCATATCTTAGTCTTAACTATGCAGATACATTTCACCTAGAATTATCATTTGTAGGCTTAGATAACTATCTGAAGGCACTCTTTAATGATCAATTTTTTGCACAATTCTTCTACCAAGGTCTAATTTACGGGGTCGGTTCTGTAATTCTGCAATTAGGGTTGGGCATCGGAATAGCGTTGGTATTAAACGAAGAATTCAAAGGAAGAAGTCTCGTCCGAGGACTGTCGCTTCTACCATACGTAATCCCTTTTGTGATAGGGATACTTGTATTCAGATGGCTACTCGAGCCTGTATACGGCTTCGTTAATTATCTCATTATATCTATAGGCGGAAAACCAGTTGCCTGGCTTGGTAAAGACTACATAATGTTTACTTTAATACTTATAAGTGTATGGATATTTACACCCTTTGTAACCGTTAGTGTTTTGGCTAGACTGCAGACAATCGATCAGTCCTTATATGACTCAGCGAAAGTCGATGGTGCTGGAAAATTAATGCGATTTAGACACGTCACTCTACCCGCATTAAGAGAAGTAATTTTTGTCGTTGTAATTCTGAGAACGCTCTGGATGTTCACCAAATTTGATGTACCATACCTACTAGCGGCAACTGGGGGTGCTGGTAAATATATTGAAAATCTTCCCGTATACGCATTTGAAACCACATTTGGAACTCTTAATGCTGGTTATGGATCTGCTATATGTATGATATTGATATTCATATTGGCGATCGTAGTAACAGTCTCGCAAAAAATTTATGAGGTGCTGACTAAGTGATGAAAATAAAAAAAGATAGAATAGTACTTTACATTTGTGTGGCCCTCGTAGTATTATGGGCAGGTTTTCCACTATACTGGATGTTTATAACATCAATTAAACCAGACAAAGAAATAGTGAGTTGGCCGCCTTCAATAATTACGCTGAACCCAACTCTAAAACATGTCTATAATGCCCTCCTTCACACACAATTCTTTGCATTTCTAAGAAACTCACTAGTTGCTACACTCTCATCAATAGCGTTAGTTCTTTTCGTCGCCTCTCTTGGTGGATATAGCCTAGCACGATTTAATTTTCTCGGAAAGTCAATCTTTGCTAATTCGATACTCATGACTTACATGTTCCCACCCGTAGTCCTAGCGATACCTTTTCACATAATCTTTAGGTTTCTTGGATTAAATGACTCATTGTTAGGTCTTACTATAACCTACACGTCCATCTCTCTACCATTCTCACTATGGTTGCTCTGGGCATACTTCCAGACAGTTCCAATACAGATTGAAGAGTCAGCATTAATTGACGGAGCATCTAGATTGCGAACATTGTTTAGCATCGTCTTCCCAACAGCTTTGCCAGGAATAATTGCTACATCCATATTTACTTTCGTCACGGCATATAATGATTACTTATTTGCAAGGATAATAATTTCTTCAGAAAGCCTAAAAACGCTTCCACTAGGCATCATGGACGTCTATGAGGCAGTAGTTACAGATTGGGGCCTTTTGATGGCGCTATCTCTAGTCTCAGTACTACCAGCCTTAGCTTTCTTCGTAGCAATACAGAGATTCTTGATAAGAGGTTGGGGAATGGGAGCCGTCAAGGGCTGATTTCAAATATCCTTATCTGCGATAAGTATAAATTATCAAGACAAAATATAGAAACTACATGGGTGAGAAAATCGAAAGTAAAGTTATAAACATCGACGATGTGCCATTTTACTGGCTTGGAGAAATCGAGAACAACACACTAAGAAGAATAAAAGTCGTACTGTCGAGCAAGTATATGCGTATCCATGTAGGCATATTTCCTGGAAGACAAGCGGGATCAAAACACGTACATGAAAATTCAGAAGAAGTAGTATTCGTAATTAAGGGAAAAGGAGAGGTCTACATAGACGACAAGGCCTATCCAATAGGGCCAGGATCATTAGTATACACGCCTCCAGGCGTCCCGCACCAATACAAAAACACTGGTGAAGAAGAACTGGTACTATTTGCTGTTTACAGCCCACCAACCGAATTACCTTCAAGGTAGTAAAATTTCTAAAAAATTCAAATCTAATTTTTTACTTTTTAAAGTGACAAAATAAACGATTATATTCTAGGATATTTAGTATAGTCAGCATGGATCATAAATTATTCAAATGGAGTTCCGGCGACATCAATATTTCCTATGCTCGTGCTGTGCTTAAAACTTTAGGATTTGAGGACAGTGACTTTGACAGGCCAGTCATTGGTGTAGTTAACAGCTGGAGCGAGGTATGTCCTGGACATGTGCATCTTAGAGAATTATCCACTGCAGTAAAATCTGGAATTTGGCAAGCTGGCGGAACGCCCGTGGAATTCAACGTATTGTCTCAATGTGCAGCCATATGCGCAGGACAACCAGAGATGAGATACGATACGCCGTCAAGAGACATAATTGCAGCAGAAATTGAAATAGGCGCTAAAATACATGAATTAGATGGAATTGCTATACTAACTACCTGCGACAAGAACGTACCTGCTGCTCTATTAGCAGCTGCTAGATTGGACTTGCCATCGATAATAGTTCCAGGCGGGCCTATGCTTCCGGGATATTACGAAGGGAAAAAATATTACTTATCCGATCTAGACGAGTATGTATTCGGAGGAATCACGATTAACCCCAATATCATAGAAGTAGTGAGAACTCTTGAAGACGTAGTATGCCCAACTTTTGGCGCCTGTCCAGTTATGGGCACTGCAAATACCATGCAATGTCTATCAGAAGCCGTTGGCCTAGCCTTACCCTATTCATCAACGACGCCAGCAATTTCATCGATGAGGCTGAGAATTGCTAAAAAAAGTGGAAAAGCGATAGTAGAATTAACTAAAAGAAACATTACTTCAAGAAAGATACTAACTGAAAATTCATTAAAGAATATGTGCCATGTATTAATGGCTCTGGGAGGCTCAACTAATGCAATAGTGCATATCCTAGCATTAGCGTACGAGCTCGGGCTTGAAGATAAAATAAACTTAGATCTAATAGAAAATATTAGTCAAAGAACTCCATGTCTGACACCGATCAGGCCAATTGGGCCATATGACTTAATTGACCTACATGAGGCTGGTGGTATTCCAGCGGTATTAAAAGAGCTAGGAAACCTAATTGACGCTCAACAGCTAACTGTTTCAGGAGAAAGAATCGGCGAAATAGCTAACAAGGCCGTCGTTAAAAAAAGAGAGGTCATCCGCACGAGATCTGAGCCAGTCCACGAACATGGAGGTATAGCAATTCTTAGAGGCAATTTAGCAAAAAGCTCAGTTGTTAGAGTGTTGGCAATTAGAAAAGAGTTATGGCATTTTAGAGCACCGGCATTAGTTTTTGATTCGCAAGAAGAAGCTTTGAATTTTATTAGGAATAAAAAAATTCAAGAACAATTCGTTATGGTAGTCAGATATGAGGGACCTAGAGGAGGTCCCGGCCTTACAGACGTATTTCCGATTGTTCTATCTATTGTCGGTAAAAAATTAGATACGACTCTTGCAGTAGTTACTGATGGGAAAGTATCAGGTTTTGCCAGAGGCCCATTCGTCTGCCAAGTAACTCCAGAAGCAGCAATAGGTGGACCAATTGCGCTTATTAAAGACGGCGACATAATTGAGATTGACATTAAGAACAGAAAGTTGAGTGTTGAGTTAAGTGATGCAGAGCTTGAACGAAGAAAAAAAGATTGGCAACCTCCAAAAAGGCGAATTGATAACTCGATTTTGACAATATATAGCCTTTTAGCTAATCAAGCTGATAAAGGTGCGGGACTACCGATAAGATTTGAGCAATACTAAAACATAAAATGTTCAGTCAAAAATAATTTCACAACTACTATTTTGTTTTTAAATATAGAATCGACGTATAGACAAATGTCAACATGCATGTCAGCGGGTAGATGAATTGTACACTGTAAACTCCTAGATAATTCATGGCCAGTCCAATTACATTTATGATTATTAACGAACCAATACTGCCCATTGTGAAAGTCAGGCCAGAAGCATATCCACTCGATGCTACTTGATGTTTAGTAATCCAAGCAATTACATTAGGGTATATTGGCGCCAAAAAGAACCCAGTTATAGGCCAAAATATCATTTTAGTTTCTATTATAGATGATACTGCAGCTACACTTAATGTCAAGGTGGCTAATATTGATGTTAATAAAATTGTTCTGCCATATCCTAATTTGTCCGAGAAAAAGCTCCAGAATACCCTTCCTATACCCATTAAAGCCCAGTAAGACCCCATTACTAATCCCATTGTGACGGACTCAACGTTGATCGCACTTAAGAGGGACGGAAGCCACATACTTATAGCCCGTTCTAAGGAAACGACAAACATAGCAATCAATGATATTGGTAACGTCTTTCTAATACTTATAAAACCCTTTGGTTCAGGAATGACAGTTTTAGAATTAGTGACCGATATCTTATAAGAAATTGAAGATAATAATACAATGATTAGAAGTGGCATGATGTAAACATATCTCCAGCTTGTTAAGTATAACATGATCCATACCGCAGTGGGCGGCCCTATTGTCGATCCGATATTCCATGCAAAGTGAAGCAAATTTAATGACATTCCTCTTCTCTCTTGATAAATATCAACTGAACTAGCACTCGAGGCAGCCTCAATTAAAGCCGCGCCTAACCCTAAAAATAATAACGATAATCCGACAGAAAATAAACCAGTTGACATCATCAGTATTATTAATCCGATACTTAACACTACAAGTGCTAGAGCGTTTGTACGAGGACCGAATCGATCGTATAAATGCCCTCCGAAAATTGCCGCAAACCCCATTAAAGAATAAAGACTAATTAAGAAGCCTTGTATATGGTATTCAGCTGGAAATTCTGAAAATATTCTTGGAGCGACTGGACCAATTGTAGATATTACATACGCGTAGATAGTAAAAGATGAGAAAATAATCAACCAAGCCTGATACCTTTTCAATTCTACAAGCCATAAATGACATCAACTTATTAAAAAATGTTTAATTTAAGGGATGACATTAGAATATCATGAATATTTTATGTTTTTATTTGATAAGCTTCATTAACTATTTCAATTACATCTTCAAACGTGATCTTGATAGGTACTTTTTCAACTAATCTTTTAAAATTGTACCCCGCTTCAGCTATTTCATGAAGATGTGTTTCAGATATATTCAGATCCTTTAACCCTATTAATATGCCGGAATATTTTTTAAGTTGTTTAATACTAGACACGATTCTATCAGAAGCTTCTTTTGGGTCATCGATGGTAAAGCCTAGGTTTTTAACCAACTTTATAGTCATCTCAGGTACCGCCTTAGTGATTTTCTTAAGATACACATCTATGAATAACCCGTTGGAGAGCCCGTGTGGAATATTAAAACGAGGTGTAACGTAGGCGCTTAATGCGTGTACTAAAGTAGTGCCAGTCATGTTTATTGCCATACCAGCAAGCATACTTCCGTAGAGCATCTCTTCCCTAGCATCTATATCGTTATCAAAACCTTTCATATAATTATTTAATAGAATTTTTAGTGCGGTAATTGCGAACACTTCTGAGTAAATATTTGAGTCATTATTAAAATATGACTCTAATGAGTGAGAAATTGCGTCCATAGCAGCGATAGCGAACTGTTCAGATGACAGATGTTTCAAAGTTTCTGCGTCAAGGATTGCGGCAACAGGTATTATCTGGTCTCCCAGAACTGTAAATTTATTCATTCCCTTAGTAATTACGGCATACTTAGTTACTTCGCTTCCTGTCCCGCAAGTCGTTGGTATTGCCACGACTGGAATCGTGGGAGGTAAAACCGATCTATGAGTTTTGTCATAAAAATAGTCTTCAATTGATCCTCCTTGAAGAGGTAGTATTGAGATTGCTTTTGCTGCATCAATAACGCTACCCCCGCCAAATGCGACAATAAAATTTATTCCCGCCCTAGCTGCTAGTTCTGCACCCTTTTGAATAGTTTCTACTGATGGGTTAGGTTCCACCTCGTCAAAAACAAATGCTGAGCCTCCACGACCTCTTAATAAGCTCCTTAATAGATCTAAATATCCTGTAATCTTAGCGAATTTCCTTCCTGTTACTATCAATGCATTTCCTTTTAATCCTAATGCGTCGAGCAGATTCGGAAGCAAATTGACGCTTCCCTTACCGAATATTATTTTGCGCGGATGTCCAGCCTCAAATCTATTAATCATCATGATGATTATGAAGAATAGGTCTATAAAAATTTAAATTGACTGAGCAACGCTGACCATATTTCCAAAAATTAATCGAGAAAGACTAAACTTAAAATACAGCTATTTACGAATTTAAACCTATGAATAAAATTCCACCTCAGCCTAATGAGGACCTAATAGAGAAAATTGGAATTCTCGCGAGTGAATATGAAATGAAGTATCATGGATGTGCTCAATGCGTCCTCGCTGCTTTACAGGAGGGGTTCGGGATTGTGGATGTATTAACTTTTAAAGCTGCGACTGGATTATCTGGAGGAATAGCACGGATGGGAGAAACATGTGGTGCATTAGTCGGTGGCATATTGGCAATTGGCATGATGTTTGGGAGGAAATCTCTCGAAGAGTCGTCCAAATCTGAGGAATATCAACAAACTATGCATATTTCATCCATCCTAATTCATGAATTTAATAATGAATTTGGTAGTACGAAATGCAGGGATATACAGACGAAGCTATTTGGAAGGCATTTCAACCTTAATGATCCTGAACAACGTAAAGAATTTGCTCTTACAGGAGCATATTCTCAACATGGTTGCCCATCAGTTGTTAAAAAAGCAGCAACTTTAACGGCGAAGGTTATTTTGGATAATTTAAATAAATAATAATAAACCGACGTATCTATACTATAACTCCCTTCTCTCTAAGAGCTTTTATGTAGTCATCTTCATATCCCAGTAGCGACTTAAGTATCTCTTCCGTGTGATATCCTACTGGATAACCAGCTGATTCTACTTTTCCTGGTGTTTTTGAAAGTTTCAGGCATGATCCTGGAGTTATTACTTCATTTAATATGGGATGTGGTAATTTAACAATCATTTGACGTTCTTTAACTTGGGGATCAGTAAGGATACTTTCTAAATGTCGAACAGGCGCAACGGGGAAATCAACAGAAGTCATTAGTTGTTCAGCATCTCTTAGGGAGATGTTCTTTGTCCACGATTCCACTATTTCGTCAATTATTGTCCTATGTTTCGATCTTTCAGGTAATGTTTTAAATCTTTGATCATCCTTCAAATCTTCTCGTCTCATAATTTTTAATAAAGCATTCCACTGGTTATCTTCACCAGTGACCACAGCAACATAACCATCCTTCGCTTTAAATATATTGTAGACTGTTTGCATCGGATTGGCATTTCCCAACCTCTCGGGATAACCCATGAAGTAATAAGCCAGATGTTCAATCATCAACATGATAGCAGCATCATATAGGGCTATATCTATAAACTGTCCTTCACCACTCTTTTCTCTATAATACAGGGCTGATACTATTGATAAAGCAGAACATAAACCAGCTGCGACATCAATCACTGGAGGACCACATCTGATTGGAGGATCGTTTGGGAAGCCATTTGTGTAAGCCATGCCAGATAAGCTTTGAAGTATAATGTCATGAGCGGGAACATCTTTGTAAGGACCCTGCGTTCCAAAACCAGTCAGCTGAAGATAGATAATTTTAGGATTAATCTTCTTAAGATCCTCATATGATAATCCAAGTTTAATAACAGTTGAATATTTGTAGTTGGTTAAAAAAACATCTGATTTTTTAACCAACTCATATAGTATTTTTCTTCCTTCATCATCTTTTAAATTTATTGCAATAAATTTCTTATTCGCATTAACTGATGCGAACCAGTGATAACCTAATCGTCTTCCCATTTCGCCGTATGGTGGCTCAATCTTAATTACGAGCGCTCCTAACTCTCCGAGAAGTCTTCCGGCAAAAGGACCGGCCAGTACATGCGTATTATCAAGTACTATAATATCGCTGAGAGGACCTTTCAAGACTAGACACCAAGTGTTAATATTTATAACTAATATTTTAGTTTTATCTTAGTTAGTATAAAAGTGCTGACAACTCTGTAATATCTACGGTTATTAAAAATGGGTTGCAAAAATTTAAATTAGAGCGAGTATGTTTTGATTAACAATGGATAGCACGTCAAGAATAATTAATGTAGGCGTTATAGGGTGTGGTTGGATAAGTGACGTTCATTTGAAATCCTGGATGTTAATTCCAGAGGCAAAGGTAGTGGCGGTTAGCGATATAATTGAGCAAAGGGCAAAAGAAACAGCACTAAGATATGGTATAAAAAAGTATTATACGGACTACAAAATGATTCTTAAAGATAAAGAAATTGAAGTTGTTGATATACTATTACCGACGGAACTTCATCACATGGTCGTATTAGAAGCACTAAACGAAGGAAAAAACGTAATAGTTGAAAAACCGATAGCACAAACTATAGAAGAGGCAGAAGACGTCGTAAATTATGTTAAAAAATCAAAGGTAAAATTCATGGTGGCGCATAATATGAGATTCTGGCCGTTTTACAGTAAAGTTAAACAAATTATAGATGAAGGAGTCATAGGAACACCGAAGATAGCCATGTTGCTTCATCGAGGTTGGTTCTGGTGGAAAGGAGGTTGGACAAGATGGACCATTAAAAAAGAAAGTGGTGGACCAATAATTGAAGTAGGAGTTCACGGAGTAGACTTGTTAAGATGGTATATCGGAAAAGAACCCACAACTGTATATTCTTTAGGAAGGAAAATACATTTTGGAATAGAAGTACCAGACTTAATTTATATAACTTTAGATTTTAATGGAGAGTCGATAGGCTCATACGAAGTAAACAGAACTATAATTCCTGCTAATTACCCTTTTTATCACGGCATCCAAGTAGAAGGTACTGAGGGGAGCATAATGTATTATGATTCATTTAATATAGATTCTTTAATATATAATGCAAAAGGAGTCTATATAAGAAATCAAGATTACTATAACATTAATCATGGATATTTACAAGAACTTCAACATTTTATTGATTGCATAATTAAAAATAAAGAACCACGTATAACAGCTGAAGATGCAATGAAAGCACTCAAGATTAGTTGGGCAGCTGTTAAGTCCGCTGAAGTTGGAAAACCAATTGAACTGCAGTAGAGGTGATCAATATTTTATGAATAATATAAGAATAGGACTTGTGGGTTACGATTCGCTTCAAGAAAAATTTGTTAATTCCTTAATTAGACATCCCATCATAAAATTTGTAGGGGCAACAAACATAACCGAGGAAAATGAGAAAATTGTTAGCAATCTAGGAATATCATTATATAGGGATCTCGAAACTCTAATTGAAAGTGAAAACCCAAACATTCTATCAGTCTGCACACCATTAAGAACAAGGTTCGATATTGTTGAAAAAGCAGTCAGTGAAAAAATTTCTGTAGTCTTCGAAGAGCCTTTGACTTTAAACGCAGAAAAAATTTACCGGTTAAAAGAGTCGTTGGGTAAAACTTTAGCTTTACCACTAAATGATATTTATTATCATCCAATAATACAGGACGTTCTAAGCTACATTTATGAAAATGAGATTGGGCTTCCCATATCAATATTATATAAAAGATTTGTTCAAACAACTGAGACCTTTAGTCTTCTACACCTCTTAACAGGAGTAATTCATTTTGCTCGAAAAGCTTTTAACACAGAAGTAACTGATGCGTATTCATTTTTTACTAAAGAAAAAAATTTTGGTACTATAAATTTAATATTCAATAATGGCACTATTGCTAATATAAATATTGGTAAAATATCAATACTTAACAATGAGATGGAAAGGGATGAAGTATTTATGGATATTATTGGGACTGATGGTGTTATAATTTCGAAACTATCAGAAAATATAATTTTGCTGCAAACAAAAAACAAAATAGAGAAGATAAATTGGGAAAAAGACAGTGTCAGCAATTTTGTTAAATTATTCATCAGGTTTATACTTGGTTCTAAAGATTATGAAAATAAATTATTAAAAATCGAAGACGAGTTAATGCTTTGCGAGACTATTAAAATAGTGTTAAGAGATATCAAAGAATTTGAGTCATTTATTTAGAAACTTCTTTAAGTATTCTATACTGATCTTTGCTCCATCAGTGGGATTTTGAGGATACCATAAGTCAACAATTAGAAATTTATTATAACCTATCTCCTTTAACTTCTTAATAACAAGCCCAAAATCAACTGTACCCTGTCCTAATGGTAAATGGTCGAGTTTTGTACCATCGTTGTCGCCAAGACAGACAGATACTAAATAATTCCTTAAAATGTCTATTTGCTCTCCAAGCGGTATCCTCGATTTTATTACATTTGCTTTTACTGTGTCGAATTGCGCCATGAGATATTTAGACTTGACTTCTTTTAACATTTCTACTACTTGTCTAGGATCCTCGATTAGGTTTGTCCCGGGTAATGGTTCTAAAGCTAACATAACACCCAATTTTTCAGCAACGTATGCTAACTCTGATAGGCTATCGGAAGCCCATTTCCAAGATTTTTCAAGGGGAGGAGTTGTAAAGTAATATCTCCTTCCGCCAATTAATGATACGACTTCGAATCCTAAGTTTTGTGCCAATATTATATTTTCTTTAACAACATTTAGCGAAAATGCCCTAGCTTGTGGTTCAGGACTCGCAAGATTAATATCTCCCCATGAGGGGCATATCAACATTGGCTTAAGTCCTAATTCATCAAGAGTCTTTTTTAAAAGCTGCTTATCTGATACTAACATGCTGAATGGCCATGCGTGAGGTTCTCCAGTACGTAAAGATATGCCATCATATCCTAATTTGTGAGCTGTTTCTAATGCATAAATTAACGTATAATTCCACATGAATGGAGCAGTTGACAACCCAATCTCCATAATTATCAATGCTATCAAATGAGTGAGTCATATAAGGTACTGTCAAGTTGGTATTACCTCCTCTCCTCCTGCCCTAGTGATGTTATGCATAATTGCAATTGCAGTTACTAACTCTTCTATGCTCTTCAACTTCTTCGAGTTTATGTTGTTGTAGAA
>Ga0080004_1112514_pt1 | contig 18560 bp, 12 predicted proteins | sample WasSprMetagenome_FD_69207 | JGI IMG/M metagenome (GOLD analysis project Ga0080004, IMG submission 69207) | Sulfidic aquatic microbial communities from Washburn Spring, Yellowstone National Park, USA - WS (SPADES assembly) (version 2) | ecosystem: Environmental > Aquatic > Thermal springs > Hot...
TAAAAACTTTTTTATTTTTAATCAAATTGTTAAAAAAGCTATTAACTAATTCTTGTCGTAATTGTTCATTGGCATAAACAAAAGAAGGTATTAAATAATAGTCTATCTTACCTATTCTGAATGAAAAATATTTTTGAATTATGTTATATCCCTTTCTTATCTTATATATACAATCTAAACATAAAGGAAAATTTTTATACATATCTGATTCCTTAAAACCACCTGCTATATAATTTAACTTATCAAAAGTATAAAACTTAATAGGAAAACCTTTGGGATAAACATTTTTATATTCATTACAAGCAAAACATATAGCTTCTTCAGGCTTTCCCAAATTTTTTTCAAAATCCTCTATTATTATTTGATCAAAATTATTTAGATCTTTATTTATTGAATCCTTATTAACTAAATCTGCTAAATATAAAATTTTATTATTATCTCTTTGAAAAGCAATAGTTACTAAATACTTGTCTTTTTTATTTTTCTTTTCATTTATTAAATTTTTTATATATTTTTTTATAGTTTCTTTTTTTTCTTGTAATTCCTTATTAATTTCATTAATAAAAGCGTAATTCTTATTCTTTAATTTATTAACCTTCGAAATAAAATATTTAAAAATTTTTTTTTCTAAAGTTTTTTCTACTTCTGTTAATTTAGCAGTAGGTGTATAATTAGTACCCCCTGATCCTCCAGTTATTAACAAATATTTTTTTCCATTATCTTTTACTTCTTCTATTTCTATATCCTCATATTTATAATTATTTTCATTCAATAGAATTAATATTACTTTATAATCAGTAGGTATTTCTTCAGCAAGAATATCTATTTTTTCGTTTTTTATTATATTTTTTTGATCTGTAGATATATCTAAGTTTTGAACTTCTATATCCTGTAAATCTATAAAACTTTGTATCATATATTTAATTTTTTACTATTTTTCTCTTTTACCTCTTTTTAAATAAATATACATTATTTTTATTTACTTAATCTAAAAAATTTTTTATTTTTTCATTGATAAAAACAAAAAGGAATAATTAAACAAATATCTAAGTTTATCTTTAGGATAATTTTTTATAAGGGGAGGTGGTAAAATATGGAATTAGATAAACTAAAAGAATTAATTTTAAGTAGATTATTCTTTATTTTAGGCGCTTTATTAATACTAATAGGTGTAGGATATACCTTAGCAGAAAAACTAAAAGATAACCCAATTATTCTTAGTATAATAATATTCCTTTTAGGGTTACCTTTTATAGCTCTACCTTATAAATATAAATCCAAATTATCTAATTTTTTCTTTATAGGTTTCCAGGTAATAGGATTATCTATCTTATATTTAGATACAATCTTATCAGCAGTAGTATTTAACATTATACCCCTTACTTATTCACTTATAATAGTATTCCTTATTAGCTTATTAGGAATAGCTTTATCAATTATTAATAAATCAAATGAATTAATGATATTATCTACTATAGGGGTTTATTCTTCAGTTATATTCCCCGATATCCCTCTAAATCAATACCTAAATAAATTCCTAATATTTACTACCTCAATAAATCTATTAATAACAATTAGTTCATTACTGATAAAAAAAGTAGAGGTAAGATATATAAACCTATCTTTCTTTATATTAGCAGTTATTGTATTTTTCTTTTTAAAAGGTATCCAATTTAATCAAGAATATATACCTAAATTAGCTATATTTTTTACAATAAACTTCATATTATTCTATATTAACTCCATAATAGGTATTATAAAAGAATCCAAAATGGAAGATATAATTTATTTTATATTGGTAAATGTCGTTTATTATTTGGTAATAATTTCATTAATTAAACTATACGATTTTACATATAATCCATCATTAGCAAATATAAGTAAAAATATGATTTCATTTTTCTTTAGTTTTATATTTACAATATTTATTTCATTAAACTATTGGTTTTTTTCAAAAGGAGAAAAAACGAACATAATATGGGCATATTACAATATGCTAATATTATTTATAGGATTAACCTTAGGAACCTTATTAAGTTATTCATATTGGTTAATTTCCTGGTTAATAGTAAGCGTAGTATCAATATATATTTATACACTTAATAAGAATCCTGAATATAAAGATCTTTACGCATCTTCTTATATTTTCTTTCTTATTTTATTTATTTTATATTACATAGTTTCATTTTCAGATCAAGAAAGAATAATATTTATAATATCTACTTTCTTACTAAATATATTAATAGTCTATATGAATTTGAAATTACCATCTCAAGAGAGAATCGTTAGTTTAGCTAATTTAAAGTACTTACTAACGTTCATTATAGGCTTACTAATCTTAATTATTTCAGGTTTTTATTCATATAGTATAAATACCGATCAAGAGGGCATAGTAAATACTATAAGAATTATTAACATTCTGCTTGCAATTATTATAACTTTAAGTATTTTGTTAAAATCTTCAGATAACCTAATTAAAACACTAATTTTGTTAGCTTCTCCATTCGTGTGCGGGGTTATTTTTATTATTTTCTTCTTGATTTGGGACCCTCTATCAAATATCCTAATTTTTTTAATACTCCTTTTAACTGCTTTCCTTATTCTAATAGGAACAGATAATATATTAAAATTTCATAATCAATTAATGCAAGAAACAAATCTAAATAATATAAAAATCTTTAATCTCCTTAATTTAGCAAATAAAATCAATCTAATGTTTATATCTATAATACTTCTAATAGAATTATTAAAGATGGAATATATAGATAATTTAAATAAATTCTACTTTATATTAGCAGTTTATAGTATAATATCAATTGCTTTGATTGGTTTGTATATGTTATCAAAAGAAAAAGATATGTTAATCTATTTTAAATACGGCTTAAGTATATACTACATTTTAATTCTTATATTTTTAATACATTTATTGTATCCATTATTAGTATTTGAAGATTACCATAAAAGTTTTATTTCTTTTTCAAGTTCTATTTTAAATTTAAGAACAGCAAGCTATATATTACTTATATTTAATTCAATTTTAATTTACTATTTAGTTAATAGATATAAAATGGAAGAAGATTTAACACCTACAGAGCTAATTATAAAAGATAATACTTCTAAAAATACTATATTAAGTATATCTATATTATTACTAATATTAGTTATTCAGGAAATATTTGATTTAACTTATAGATTAAATATAAAAGAATCACTTACAACAATAACTGTTTTAATAATAAGTAGCATATATGGTACAGCTTTAGGAATGTTATATAAAAAAGATAATAATTTAATTTATTTAAGAGATGCATCTTTTTTAATTCTTGGAATAATAATACTATTATTAGTAAGAGCTTATTTAAGAGGAATAGAGAATTTTACAATATTATTAATAATAAGTGGTATATATTTAGTATTATTTAGTCCTATATTAAGTCCTAAAAATATAACATCTACTGAAGATAACCTAAAAAATATACAACAAGAAACTACTGAAAATGAAAACACTAAATAAATTAATAAAAATTAATGAGTTTTAATTAAAAGAGGGAATTTTTATTTTTAATCTTTATTCTTTTTAGCTACAATATACATCAGCTTTTATAGATTGCTTCCATCCTTGAATTACTGGTTCTCTTACCTCTTCTGTTTTGTAACTTACAATTAGCTATAAATATAGCAGCAACTGCTTCAATATAATGCCGTCCCATTCATATTTATAGTAGCTCCTAAGGGTAAAACAAACTCAGCTACCTTAGTCCCACTCTATTTATAGTTAATTAAATAGTAGTAGGTAAAGTAGCCATACTTGAAGAAGTAAAAAACGCTATCATTAACGCTTCATTTACTTTATACATAACTTCATAAAAATTAGACCTGCTAAAAACATAAACTACTAAAGGTAAAATAATTAAAGCATGATTCAATATACTCAAAAACTACCGCTAACACATATTTATATAAACTAAATATTGGATCAAATCTATAATTAGCTACTACATTACTAATTAAAGAAAATATTCCTATAGGAGATAACTTTATAACAAATCTAACCAAAAATATTAACACCTCATTTATATAATTAATTAAATCAACAATATAATTAAACTCTCTTTCCTTTATATACGAAAAATACAATATCCCTAAACTAATTATAATAACAAATACAATAATCTGTAATATATCATTATTTACAAAACTTTTAAAAACATTAGGAGTAAATAAGTTAACTAAAAAATCAATTAAATTCTTCTGCTCTATATTTATAGGATTGGGATTGTTTATTATTATTTTTTCATTTTTTCCCGGTTTTATAAGATAAGTAAAAAATAGAGAATTAATAACCGCTAAAAACATTGTCAAAAAATGCAAAGATATCGTTATAAATCCCATAACTTTTATCTTATTAATATCCCTTAAATTTAATAAAGAAGAAGAAATACTAAAAACTATTATAGGTAAAACAAACATTTTTAAAACATTAATAAAAATATCTCCCAAGAATTTTATACTCTTTGAAAAGTTAGGAAAATAATAATCTACTGCTAAAGCTAATAAAATGGATAGGAAAATTAAGAGCTCAGTTTTATTTAAAATGCTATCCTTCCTCATTTTTTTATAATTTTAATCTTTTTATAATTTTTACACTTAAATAATTCACTAAAAAAATTCCTTTACTCTTTATAAGAAAAACCTTTAAAATAAAAGCTTATCTATAGTTATTTATTTAAAAGAAATACCCAGAAAAACTACTCTATTTCATATTAAAAGTTTTTTTTTATTATGAAGAATTTTTTATTTTTTTACCTAATTATTATATTGGAGTAAATATATAGCATAACTGTTTAGCTTACCCCTAAGGGAATTAAAAGAAGGGGAATTGAAAGTTTATTTAAAAGAAATACTGTTTATGAAATTATAGAGAAATAAGAAATTTTGAGTAAGATTAGGGATTAAAACATATTCGTTTTTTTGATGAGCTAAATAAGGACTCCCTGGACCAAAATTAATAGCACTAATTGAATTGTTAGTAAATTTAGATACATCAGTATATGCTTCTTTTCCTTTTACCCTTAAATCCCCAAAGTATTTAACATAATAATTAATAAAATCATTTAATAAATTATTAAAAATAATTCCCCCTGCAGGTGCATAATCAACTACTTTAATAATATCTGCTTTAACTTTATATAAAAACTCATTTATAAAACTCATTAAATCTCTTTTATTAAAAGTAAAAGGAAACCTAATATTTAGATTAAGCTTAGCATACTCAGGTACAACATTCCTAAACTTATTATCCCTAAAATCGTCCATTACACCTTTAATATCAGTTATAACAAAATTAGACTTAAAAACTATTTCTTTATTTAGTATATTTACTTTAGCTTCAAATTCGGGTAATTCTTGAATTTTACTTAACAAAGGGATAATCCTATAAAATGGATTTATATAAGAGTATTTTCTAGCACTATGTCCTGATTTCCCTTTATAAAAAATTTCAACATTACAAACCCCATTACACCCAAGTTCTATATAATTATCAGTAGGCTCTAAAATAATAGCTAAATCAATATTCTTTATTAAATCCAAATACTTACTAAATACTACATTTAACCCGTTATTAATAAAACTACCCTCTTCTTGATCATAAAAAATCCAAATTAAATTCCTAGATTTATAAAGATACTTTAATAAAACTAACATAATAGCAATTCCAGCTTTCATATCACTACTGCCTAAACCATATACCTTTTCATCCATTACTCTTAAATTATATTCATTAACATTATCTACAGTATCAATATGCCCAACTAATGCTAATACTTGATTATTTTTTTTATCTAAATCGATTTCTTTATTAAAAACAATGATATTATTTCTTTCTTTAATAACATTAACTTCATTTAAATTAGTAAAAGATTTTATAAAATCAAGAATAAAATCAGCTAATTCACTTTCATAACCTGTTAAAGACTTAATAGCTAAAATCCTTATTAATATATCTATTAATTCATTTTTAAATAAAAATAGGTTTTCAGCATTAATGTTAGTAATCAAGAAATTTTATCCCCCAACTTTATAAATTAATTAATAAAATTATCTCTTTTTAGCTAAAATATGATAAACTAAAAATATAACTAAAGAAAAAGCTAATAAAGATAAGAAAGGGGAAAATGATTGAAAAATAGATTCTCCATCTTCAGAAGGTAACACATTAAAAGCAATTAAAAAGACAATTAAAAGTCCTAAGATAGTATCGCCAGCAATTAATCCCGAAGCTACTAAATTTACTTTTTCTTCATTTTCTAAATTGCTTTCTTTATTCTCTGATTTTTTATTTAAAGTATCTTTGATAAAATTAGAAAAAATACCACCTAATAAAATAGGGATAGATAAAGCTTGAGGTAAATAAACTCCAACCCCAAAGGCTAATACTGAAAAATTCAGCATCCTAGCTATTACCCCTAAAAAAATCCCCACTACTATCTCATTCCATTTAATATCACCTAAAAATATACTATTAGCTAAGGTAGCAATTAAATTAGCTTGGGGGGCAGGCAATGGATTAGCATGAATAGCACTAAAACCATATGTTTTATTAAATAAAAATATCAAATAAGTTAAGAAAAAAGAAGCAAAAGTAGCAGAGATAATCCCTGCTATCTGCTGCTTATAAGGAGTAGCTTTAACTAAAAAACCAGTCTTAAGATCCTGAGACATATCACCCGCAATAGCTAAAGAAATACAAGCTATAACAGATAAAAAAATAACTACATAGATCCCACTTTCTCCACTAACCCCTATTAACTTTAAAGTTAAAGCTAATGCTATCAAAGTAGATATAGTCATAGCACTAACTGGCTGATTACTTGACCCCACTAAACCTACTATATAACTTGATACTGCAGTAAATAAAAAAGCAAATATAATAACTACTACATAACTAAGAATTTTACCCAATATACTACTAATAGGATTAACTATAAAAAATATTATACTTGTTAATATTATCAAGGAAATAGAAATCATTGGATTTAAATCTTTTGAATGTTCTGGATTATCATACCATAAATCCCTATGAGGATCTTTAGTGTATTTCAGGTCTTTATTATTATCTTCTTTAATAAAAGTTTTAAAAATAAAGGGAATAAATTGAATAATAGATAAAAAAGCCCCAGTTATTATTACTCCTATCCCTATATATCTTATATGCTGCTTATATATAAGATTGGGAGCTAAATCTGGGCTAAAAATGGAAATAACAGGAATAATAACCCACCAAGCAATTAAAGCACCAGTAGCCATCATTATTGCTATATTCCTACCAACTATCATCCCCACCCCAAAAAGTGCAGGTAGTAAATCTATTGATAATACAATACTCTTTAAAGCAGTAGGTATATTCTTTAGATTATATAAATTCAAGGTAAAATTTTCATCCAAAATTTTATTAATTTTGCTAAAAAAATAGAATTTAATATTTTGTAATATTTTTAAAGAAGCTGATATAATAAATCCGTATAATAGATATAGAGCTTTATGAGTAGCTTGCTGCCCAGTTTTGAGTACCTCAGCACATGCAGTACCTTCAGGATATGGAAGCTTTTCATGTTCCTTTACAATATGGGGATACCTAAAAAATATCATAAAAACAGTCCCCCAAATACTACCAATAAAAGATATAATTAGAATCTGATAAAAAGAAGGAACCTTAGAAGTAATACCCATTTCATTTAAAATAAAAAAAGAAGGGATAGTAAAGATAATACCTGCAGCAACTGCCTGAGCAACAGATGCCATTGTCTGAACTATATTATTTTCTAATATTGTTCCATTTTTAATTAATTTAGTTAAAATAAGCATAGAGATAACAGAAGCAGGAATAGAAGCAGCAACCGTCATCCCCGCTTTTAATCCTAAATAAGCATTCGCTCCACTTAATATAATACCTAAAATTAATCCCAATAAAACACTCCTTAACGTTAATTCCCTCATCTATTAATTAACCTTCCTAAATTTGTATTACTTAAATATTATCTAAATTACGCTAACTGATCAATGAGAGATACTATATAGCTTTTTACAAAGGGATCTTTCTCTGAATTTAATAAATTTTGTAATATACTTATTCTTTGATCAATATTAATTAAGAATAAAGCATTTAAAACATAAATCTTTTGATAAGGTTCATAATTATTATAATTATTCAACAAGATATCTATTTCTTTCTGAGTTATGGGTAAATACTGGAAAGTTTTTAAAATCTCATCTTTAATTATTTCACTAACATCATTACTTAGTAACAAATTAAAGAGAATATCAATAAAAGAAGGATCCCTTAGGATCTGAATAGATACTAATAAACTAAGCTTGATAATATCACTAACATTTTTATCTATCAATTTATTTTTAATCCAATTAATGTTATCTTGGTCCTTAAAATTCCCTAATGCTTGTCCTAAATAAAATAAAAAAATCATATCTTTATTATTATTATTCATTAATAAATCATATAATAACTGCTTAATTTTGTTAATATTTTCAATTTTCTTAGAATTAACTAAAGCTAACAAAGCTTGTAATTTTATGTTATTATCCTTAGATTTTAAAAGATCGATTAGCTTATTAATAACGTAGCTATCTTCTATTAAGTAATTTTGAAAAATAACACTAGCATAATATGGATTCAATTCAAATAATTCCATTACTTTAGAATCTAATTCCTTGGTTTGTAAGTATTTAATACATAAACCTAATAAATAAGCTGCCTCAAATTTAACATAATTTCTATTATCATTACTATAAATTTTATAAAAAAACTCATTCAACCAACCATCAATATATAATTTATTTATTTTATCTTTAATATAATTAATATCTAATTTATCATCACAAAAAGCTTCTACCCCATTAGCCTTAATAGATACTAAATCTAATTGATAAGAAATCATTTTATTGATTCCTTTAGTAAGTCTCTGATGTGCAATAGAAAATGGATTAACTACTATCTGATTTACCCCTACTTTATTCAAAGAAAGATTATTAACATCCCAAATTCCATTCCAGTTCTTTATAATACTTTCTCCTATATAACTTCCAATTATTGAAATAGCTACTTTAGATTTAGTTCTATTAAATCTAAAAAATAAAGAAATTAAAATATCGGATATTATTATATCTTCTATTCTATTATTTACACTTAAATCGAATTTTCTCTTAGCTATGTAAATAAAATTTTCATTTAATCTTTTAAAATCTTCTAATTTTAATTCCATGTTACCAACCACCTATCTTTAAAGCAATACTAGCTAAAAAAAATAAAACCGGAGAAAATATATAAATTAAAGGAAAAAATAAAACTAATATAATAAATTGATTTTTTAAATAAAAATCTTCTAAAGCATAATACATTCTTTTATTAAAATTCCTTAATATAAAGCTAACAATAATATATCCATCAAATCCTTTAATAGGTAATAAATTTAAGGCAAATAAAATAGCAGACATGTATGCTAATAATTGAAAAACAGGAGGTAAAAACGGATTTAGATTATAAGAATAAACATATAATACTTTACAAACTGCAATAATCATCAAAAAAGATAATAACCCAAAAGAACCAACTACTAATTCCCCTATATCTCTATTTTTAAAATAATTAGAATCATAATCTACATACCTAACCCATCCAAACACAAATTTACCACTGGTTAAAATTGGCATAATAAATAATAATAACGTACCAACAGGATCTATATGATTAACTGGATTAAAAGTTAATAATTTTCTGTATTTAGGAGTAGGATCTCCTAAGTAATAAATTACATAAGCTTTAATAGCATTCCTTATAACTAATATAATAAAAAGTAATAAACCTATCAGTATATATAAACTAATATTATCCATTATTTTTCTATTTTTTGTTTTATTTAATTTAGGTATTAATTTTTTACAAGCTCATTTTACCTTCATAAATTTTCATAGCTTCATCAACGGTATAATTCTTAACAGTAATAGCATATATAGCATTACAAAATCTAATAGCTTCTTCTAAAGGTTTTTGATGTATATTTCTACCAGTAGCATTACCAGCTATTCCCACTTGAATTTGATCGTATAATTTTTGTAAGAATTCTCTAACTTCAACGCTTTTACCACCTGCACAGATAACTTTGGTTCTACCAGCAGCTAAGACAGCTTCCTTTAATAATCCTGCTTCTTCTTTACCTTCAGCATTCTTAGGTGGATTAACTTTAACAAAATCTGCTCCTAAGCAAGCAGCTACCCCTGCAGCACCAGCTATTAAATGAGGATCTCTTTCATCTTTTACTGCCTTACCTCTTGGATATGACCATATTACAGCTATTAACCCATATCTATGAGCTTGATTAACTATTTTAGCAGCTTCTCTTAACATAATATACTCATACTCACTACCAGGATATATGGTATATCCTACACCTACTATTTTTAAGCCCGTTTGTTCTTTAAATCTTATAACATCCTCTACATCAACCCATGCAGTACTTATAGGATCCATTTGACTGGTTTTAATAAGATGGGTTTTAGAATTAATCTTAACTATATAATTAACATCAGGATAATCCATAGCATACCTAGCAATTAAGCCTAATTGAGTAGCAAAAGCTCCTATTTTAGATTTAGAAGCTATTCTAAATAAGTGCTCAGGGTCATTATCTTCTGGAGCAATACCAGGACCATAAAAATCATCATTTAAATGTTCCACTTTTTGATCCCCTGCAAATAAAAATAATCTTCCGCTTCCATCTGTAGCTAAATTATAATTCTTTAAATACTCCTCTACCTTATCCTTAGGTACATCAACAGGAACTTTTATATCACTTTTTAACATATTATATTCACCTCCTTAATTAAATACTTTTTAATTAATTAATTTACATCTTATTCTATTTATTCTACATAGTTATGGAAAACTATATTAAATCTTCTTCAGTTATATTTAATTTAGGTATTTCTTTTATTAATTTATCAAAAAAAGTGTAAAAGTCATCAGAAATATTCCTAACATTTCTTCCATATATATTTTGAAAAGCTTTAGAAATGATAACTTGCTTTACTAGGGAATTTGATACCCCTAATTCTTCATATTTTTGATTTAGAACTTCTTTAGCTTTCAATAAAATATCTGCTCGCTTTTCCCTTTCAATAATAGCATCTTTTAATTCTAAATCTAAGAAGAAATCTACTTTTTTTAATATTCTTTCAAAAGCATAGCCTGGAAACTTTTTATCTTGATACTTATCTATTATAATTCCTAAAGTTATATAATAAGCCTCCTCTATTTTCTTATCAAGTAAATATTCCTTTAAATTAGGATTATTTTGTAAATACTCATTAAAAATAGAGAAAGCTTGATGAGCTTTATCTCTTAACGTAGGGATTTTTTCTATATTTAATAATAAAACATAATCTCTATATTCATAAGGAAAAACAAAAACAGGAATCTTGGTAATATTTAAAATAGTAGCAGCTTGTAACCTATGTTGTCCATTTATAACCTCATATTTACCTTCCTTATTTAATACCACATCAATGGGATCAATAAAACCTATTTCTTCTATAGACTCTTTTAATTTCTCTACTAAACTCTCAGATATCTCCCTCTGAATAGGAGGGATAACTAATTGATCTATATCTACTACCTTAAACTCTATTTCTTTATTTTTAATTGGATCCTTTAAAAATATTTTAAAATTAGAGCACTCTATTTTTATATCCATAAAATTCCCCCTTTATAGGTTTTACTTTATGTCGTTTTATACTTAGATTCCTTAGCAATAACTATAACCCAAAATAATCACTTTACTAACTTCTTTATTATTAATCTCTAACCTATAGAAAATGGAGAACTTTTGTAGTTTTTTAAAAATATCAATAAAAGAAAGATTTAGCAAAATTATATAATTCTTTATCAACGGTTTTTATTTTTCCTTCTACTTGAGATAAATCAATTTTAACTATTTCATTGCCTTTAATAGCTAACATTTTACCAAATTCTTTATTTTTAACTAATTCAATAGCTTGATAACCTAATTTTAAGGGAAAAATTCTATCAATACTATTAGCTGGTCCACCTCTTTGTAGATGTCCTAAATTAACTGCTCTAGTAGTTATTCCCGTTTCTTTTTCTATTATTTTAGCTAACTGTTCTCCTACTCCCCCTAATTTCACATGCCCATATTCATCAACTACTTCCTTATTAATATTACCTAATTCAACTCCTTCGGCAACAACTATAATAGCATAAGTTTGACCTCTATTATATCTATCTTTAATAACTCTAACTAAATCACTCAAATCTAAAGGGAATTCGGGAATAATAATATAATTAGCACCCCCTGCTAAGCCCCCATAAAGAGCAATCCAACCAGCGTGTCTCCCCATAACTTCTACAACTATTACCCTATGATGAGATTTAGCAGTAGATATTAATTTTTCAATAGAATCCCTTACAATATCGACAGCAGTATAAAATCCCACTGTAAAGTCAGTACCATAAAGATCATAATCAATAGTTTTAGGTAACCCAATAACAGGGATTCCAGCTTTAAACATTTTAGAAGAAGCTCCCATTGTATCTTCTCCACCTATAGCAATTAATACATCAAATCCTGTAGCTTTAAAATTACTAATAGCTTTGTTTATAGTTTCCTCATTCTTAGCGGGATTAGTTCTTGAGCTACCAAGTAAAGTTCCACCCTGAAAATATTCTTTTTCAACTAACTCTTTGCTAAGCTTTATATATTTATTTTCTAATACTCCTTTCCATCCATCTAAAAAACCGTATACTTCATAACCTTCATCAATAGCTTTAAAAGTAATAGCTTTAAGATAAGCATTTAGTCCTGGAGCATCTCCTCCTCCTGTTAACACTGATACCTTCATAAAGCTACCCCCTTTCTACTAATTATTCTTTATTTATTTTTTTTGATATTTTTAATAGAAATCCTTTAAAAAATAAATCCTAAATAATTTTTGATCTTTTGATTATATATCATAAGGTATTTATTTTATTGATAAAAAAATTAAAAGCTGCTTTTTTTTCAGCTTCTTTTTTAGTTTTCCCAAAACCTATGGAAACCTCAACATTATCTAACACAGCTACACATACAAATTCATTAACTCTTTTTTCAATAGTAACATATTTTAGAGATTCCATTCCTTTTCTTTGAAAAATAGTTTGTAAAAAACCTTTCCAATCAAATATCTCTATCATTACTTCATCTATTAATTCATAAAATTTTTTTAAAATAATATTATTAAAAAATTTTGTAACATAAAACAAATTTGTATCGTTTTTATTTTTAACGGAATCATAATATATAGCTCCGATAATAGCTTCCATTAAATCAGCATATGTCTTAGTCCTTATACTATTAGATCCTAAACTTTCATAATTAAAAACTAAATAACTATCTAAATCTAAACTCTTTAAAATTTTTGAAAGAGTTAAATAATTAACAATTAAAGATCTAAAATAGGATAAATTTTCTTCGTTAAAAAATGGATACTTTTCATAAGCATAGATACTTACCAAATAATTTAAAATACTATCTCCTAAAAATTCTAACCTTTGATTATTTTGTAAAACAAGTATATTATCATCTATATTTATTTTAGTAGGAGAATTAATAAAAGAATTATGAATAAAAGCAGAAATTAATAAAGATTTATCTATAAATTGATAATCTATTTTATTCTCTATATATCCTAAATTGTCTATTAAAAACTTAATTTTATCTGTCAACATTTAGTAAAGCTAAATAAATATCAACCCTTTTAATAAGAAAATTCTTTTAATTTTCTTTCTCTCCTTTTGGATATTAAGAATCAATATTTTTTAACTTTTTTTTTACAATTAATAAGCAAAAAAAAAGATAAGGTAACTCAATTTATTTAATAGAGTTAAAAATAAGGAAATTTTAAAGAAAAAAATTAAGGGGGATTGTTTATGAACATAATTAATAATATTTACAACAAAATAAAAAACTATGTAGGATATAATCAAAATAAGCAAATAGAAGATAAATCTTTAAAAACTCTTGATACTTTTTTACCGACTAATACAATAAGCTATTACAAACCAATAGAACTAACTCAAGACAAAAACAAATTACCTCATAATTTGTTTAGGATAGATGTAATAAAAGATGTATTAAAAACGGATGAAGTTTGGAAAATGGGAATAACAGGTAAAGGAGTAACAGTGGCAGTTATAGATACAGGAATATATCCCCATCCAGATGTTAAAAATAGGATAATAGAATTTATTGATTTTGTTAATAATAAAAATGGGGTAGAAAATGCGTATGATGATAACGGCCATGGTACCCATTGTGCAGGATTAGTAGGAGGAGATGGTACTAAAGCTAATGGAAATTACAAAGGTCCTGCTTATGAAGCTAACTTAATAGGTATAAAAGTTCTAGATAAGCAAGGAAGTGGTTCATTATCTAATATTATTAGAGGAATATATTGGTGTATTAAAAATAAAGATAAATACAATATAAGAGTTATTTCTATGTCATTGGGAGCAACGTCTGTTATAAAAGAACAAGATGATATAATAGCAAAAGCAGTAGAAGATGCAGAAAAAGCAGGCATAACTGTAGTTATAGCAGCAGGTAATAGTGGTCCATTAAAAGAAACTATAGGTACCCCTGGAATCTCGGAACATGCAATAACAGTAGGTGCTTATGATGATAAAAATACGGTAGATTTAAGTGATGATACTCCAGCTTTCTTTACTTCTAAAGGTCCTACACCAGTAGATAAGAAAGATAAACCTGATATAGCTGCTCCAGGAGTAGAAATAGTATCTTTAAGATCACCTAATTCTACAATAGATAAAGAACCTGTAATCCATTATGGAGATTATTATACATTATTATCGGGTACTTCAATGGCAACTCCAATAGTAGCAGGAATAGTAGCACTAATGATTCAAGCTAATCCAAATTTAACACCAGCTCAAATAAAGCAAATAATAAAAGAAACAGCTATTCCTGTTAAAGATGCTTCAAAATATTCAGTAGGTGCGGGATTAGTTAACCCCGTTAATGCAGTTAAAAAAGCTCTAGAACTTAAAAACCAAAATACAAATTTTAACTAAACTACTAATTCTAAAATTAGAACTAAAAAATTACATAAAATATTTTTATGTAAGTAAAATAAATTTTCTAATAGAAAAAAATTAAATAAAATTAATATTTACATATTTTTTAAGAGTTTTAACTTTTTTATTTTTTATTTCTTCATTTTTTAATTCCTCATTTTTCCAATAATTTTTACTTTAATAAAAGATTTACAAGATAAAGTCAAATAAGACGAAATTTAAATAAAAAAGAGAAAATAAAAAAATGTAGAAAAATAAGATAAAAAGGTATAAAATAGAAGGGTGAAAAAATTTTATGAATTACGTAATATTTCATGGTCATTTTTATCAGCCTCCTAGAGAAAGTCCATATACAGATGAAATAGATATCCAAGAAAGTGCATACCCTTTTGAAAATTGGAATGAAAAAATAGCAAACGAATGCTACATTCCAAATACCTTTGCAAGAATAATAGATTCTTATGGATATATTATTAAAATAATAAATAATTTGGAGTATATGAGTTTTAATTTTGGACCTACTTTATTAAAATGGATAAAACTTTATAAACCTGAGTTATATCAAAAAATAATAGAAGCAGATAGATTAAGTTTAAATCGTTATGAAGGTTGCGGTAATGCTATAGCTCAAGTATATAATCATATAATAATGCCATTAAGTGATGAAAACGATAAAAAATTACAAGTATATTGGGGAATAAAAGATTTTTACTACCATTTTAAAAGATACCCTAAAGGGATGTGGTTAAGTGAAACAGCTGTGGATATTAATACCTTAGAAATTCTTGCTTATTATAATATAAAATTTACAATTTTAGGACAACACCAAATAAAAAGAATAAAAAAAATAAATTCTAATGAATGGGAATATAATTTTATCCCCCGAAAGCCAATCCTAATAAAATTACCTTCAGGAAATAAAATCGTTGTTTTCCCATTTGATAGAGAATTATCAACAGAAATCTCATTTAAGGATGCTTTATATAATGGAGAAAAATTAGCTAATGATTTAATAAATAGGCTTAAAAATTTAGAAAATTCGATGATATTAATAGCAACGGACGGAGAAACTTTTGGTCATCATAAAAAATTCGGGGAATTAGGATTAGCTTTTGCTATAAATTATTTACTTAACTCTAATATAGTAAAAGTTACTAATTTAGAATATTACCTTAGAAATAACTATATAGAATATGAAGGAGAGATATATGAAAATACTTCATGGAGTTGTTTTCATGGGGTGGAAAGGTGGCGTAGTGATTGCGGATGTAGGTTTGATCCTAATACTAATCAAAAGTGGAGAACCCCTTTTAGGCAAGCTATAGATTTTCTTAAATCAGAATTCCTAAATCTAATTCCTATTAATACCCCATATAAAACTAAGGAAGAGTTTTTTAAGGATCTATTGAATTATATAGACATAGTATTAAAACGAGATTTTGAAGTTAAGGATTTTGAATCATTCAATAATTACAAGGATTTTATTTATAGCTATTTTAACAATGAAAAAGATGAAAATATCTTAATAAAACTAAAATTATTAGAGATATATAAGAATATAATGTTTGGATATACTAGTTGCGGTTGGTTTTTTGATGATATATCAGGACTTGAAGCTACTCAAAATATGAAATACTTAGAATATGCTATAAATAAAATGTATGAAATTTTTGATAAAGAACTAATTGATTCTATAAAGAATAATTTTTTAAACATCTTAGAACACGCAGAATCAAATTATCCTAAATTTATTAATGGTAAATACATTTTTATTAACTATATAAATTCTATTCCAATAGAATTATTAATAGCTTCCCATATATTAAATAAACAACTTTTCGGAGAAAATACTTTTAAATATAATTTACTTTTTTATTATGAAGATCTAAAAAAAATAAAAGAACAAGATTACAAATTTCTTTTAGCTTCTATAAAAACAACAAATATAAAATATTTAGAAGAAAAAAATTTTATAACTCTATCATTATTACTATCAAATATGAATGTATTTACAGGAGTTAATCTAAAAGATAAAATAGATATTAACTTTTCACAATTATTCAAAATCTTTAAAAATTACCTTAATAAATTGGAAATAATAAGCATAATTAATTCAATGGAAGAATATTTTAAAAACATATTCACTTTAAAAGATATCTTACCTAATGTAAGATATAAAGTAGTAAATAAGATAATAAATTCTTATATCCAGGAGATAGATAATGTTATGGAAAGCTTATTATACAACCACAAATTTATTATAAATAACTTAATAGAATATAAAATCTCAATTCCCTTAGAGTTATCGTTAATTTTACAGTTAATTATTGATATAGAATTAGAGAAAATAATAAAAGAGGAAATGTTTAACTTAGATAAAATAGAAGAAATAATATTTTACATTAATAATACAAAAATTCCTTTAGATTATGAAAAATTTTCTAATTTAATAGTAGATAAAATAAGTAATAAAATAGAAAATATTACAAACAGTTTTAAAGAATTTAGTAATATATCATTAATAGAGCTTGATAAATTTAAAAAAGAAGAGCTCTTGATTTCTAAACTGAACAATATAAAAAACAGTTTAGGTACTATAAAAAAGTTCCTAAATTTAGCAACAAATTTAGATATTAATTTAAACCTATGGAAAGCTCAAAACAAATTCTATAATCTATATTACAAAATATTTTATGATTTCTATAAAACTAATATAAAAAATACAAGTTTTAATTTTAGAGATTATTTAGTAAAAATAAATGAATGTATTATAGAATTAGCTAACTACCTAAAAATAAGGATAATTAACATATAATTAAAATAATTAAAAAATGTTACCAATAAGGCAAAGAAAATCCTTAGGGCAACACTTCATTAATGACCCTAATATAATTAGTAATATATCCTCAATAATAATAAATAAAATTCAAGAGAAATTAAATAATACTTTTATAACGATTTTAGAAATAGGCTCATCCTATGGAATATTATCTTTTAATTTACTTGATCAATTAATATCTAATAATATACTATTTAACCTATTTATTTTAAACGAAATAGATTATAGATTAATAAAGAAATTAGAACTAAAAATAGAAGAAAATAATAAATTTAATGAACTATTTTTAGATAAAAAACTTCAGATTATGAATATTCCATTTGAAAAAATAGATTTAACTCAATTTAAAGAGTTAGTATTAGTAGGTAATATCCCATTTTATATAACTGGCATAGTTTTAAGAAAAATTATAGATTATAATCAGAATCTAAAACTGATAGTATTAAATCTCCAAAAGGAGGTAGTAGATAAAATAAAGTATTTAAATAGTGCCCAAAGTATCGTTTTAAATACTATTTATGATATAGATTATCATTTTATAATTCATCCTAAATATTACAC
>Ga0080004_1154917_pt1 | contig 18559 bp, 31 predicted proteins | sample WasSprMetagenome_FD_69207 | JGI IMG/M metagenome (GOLD analysis project Ga0080004, IMG submission 69207) | Sulfidic aquatic microbial communities from Washburn Spring, Yellowstone National Park, USA - WS (SPADES assembly) (version 2) | ecosystem: Environmental > Aquatic > Thermal springs > Hot...
GTCACTGCACCTTCAGCTGCAAAAGTCATCATGCAAGTCTATAATAAGCTTAAGGGCATGAGGGGTGATGAAGCAGAACGAACGATACTTATACTCTTCCTAGCGCAAATCATTGAGCAGAACAACGTGATGAACAAGAAGCTCGACTCAGCAAATGAGGCTCTAGCAGTATTGTTAAAGAGGACTGAGAAGTAGCATCATAAACTTTTTCTTTCCGTGTAGGGTAGTATCTATTGGATGATGCCCAGACAGTGTAGTTCACTCTGCAGCTGCTTGGCAGTGAAGTGGCATTTTCACAGTTGCTGGGCTGACATCCCAATTGATGAAAGGGTTAAATTTTAATTCAACCATTACTCATTAATTATCTGGGTGAATCTGCATGTTGGAATGGTTTTACAACGTAATCATATTACTAGGTGGAGTATTGGGTGGAGTATTCATAACGTTTTGGAAGTATAGGGATTACGTTAAGATTGCAGTTGAAGATGTTGTGGATGCATATAGGGATGGGAAAATTGAATTCCATGAAGCAGTAAAGATAATGATAGATGCATATGCAACATACACTAAGAAGGATCCAAAACAAATCGCCAATGAAACAGTGGCATACTTAAAGGAAAAGTATGGATTATGAAACCCTCAAAAATAGAGTTATCTGCACACATACTCCTAGTAATATCCATAGTTGGAATGATATTCACTTTACTACACTCGCTAATGGAGTTAACTTCAATTAGAGGGTGGAAAGGAGTAATTGAGGCAATAATGCTTCACACTGGAATATTCACCTTCTTCACACTATTATTCTGCATTGCATTACTACTATACGCTTTAACCATGGCTAAACATAAACTGGAATAGAGGCATAATGCACATGGACCATTACATGCTATTGGCTTACCATAATAGCCTATGCATCCAGGCAAACTATCCTCAAACATAACTCTAGGTTCAGGTCCTCCAATGGAAATAGTGGTTTATCCACTCCAATATATATTTATCGCAGAGAGGACCTAAACCTAGGTTTAGGTCCGCTTGAACTCATCTAAACGTTTCTGTTTAATGAATGGTTCAAGCCTTTCCTCCATAAGTTTGCAGTATTCAGGGTTTATGTCTATCATTATCCATTTGATATTCCATTTCACGCTTCTAGCAATATTGTTGACTGGTATGCGGAACTCATCCCACATTGCATGATTAATTAATTCACATGTGTAGGCCACTGTTCCACTTCCAGCCAATGGATCCAGAACTATTCCATCTGGTGGGCATGAGGCAAGTATTGGGCGTAATGGAAGTTCAGGTGGGAATACTGCGAAATGTGCGCCTTTGAATGGCTTTGTTGGAATGCTGAAGTAATCGCCTGGATTCCTCCCCAATGGATTGTATGCCTTCACATGTAATGGGTCCATGTAGCTATAGTTTCCAATCCTCCCAACTGCTAGATCGTGCTTCGTAAATGATATTACGTCTCCAGGATTGCTGCCCAATGGGTGGCTCTGTGCATCATGCCACCAGCTCCTCAATTTAGCTTTAACCTCTTCTGGAACTGGAAGTGAATCTATGATTTTATTCATAGTCTCCCTAGCCCCCCTATTCCATTCGGAAGCTGCTTTAAATGATTCTGGAGCCTCATCCCCTCCCTTATGATCGTATGCAACTCTCTCCTTCACTGCCTCTTCATACTTCTTCAAGCAGTATTCGATCAGCTTGTTGAAATTGAATTTTTCAACATTATTTTTCAAGGGATTTGGGGTGGGGATGGTTCTATGAGGCTCCCTAATGTTATCCAAATTGTAATAATACTTTCTACTCTTCACAAAGTGGAATATGTATTCATAGGTTTGTGCGAGACGATCTTTTGCACTTGAAGGCGTGGCATTGGGCTTATGCCATATAACTGCATTGCGTAGTATCCATCCATCATCGATCAATGCAAAAGCCACACGCCAAGGAATGCCCATCAAACATTTAGATGGGTAATTAACGTTTCCCCTGATCCTCCTAGCCTCAATGCTTTGATCCCTGCTGTGAGGTCTTTCCCATCCACTTCTACCAAGGCTTCCAGTTGGCTTAGAGGCATAGGTATCACCAATGTTGAGCCATAATGAGCCAGTCTTCTTCAATACACGTTTAACTTCCCTAAACAATTCAACTAGATGTTCAACGTACATTCTCCAGTCAGGCTCCAAGCCGAGTTGCCCTTTCCATGCACCACATTTAATGCAGAATGTACCATGGTCCTTTGAAATTGTATGTGTAGCTTGTTTTACTCCATTTGGGTGGGTTGGGTTTTTCAACGTGTTCCACCGCCAAGACTTCCAATTTGATGGGATGTATTCCCCCCATTCATGTTCGCAGTTTGGGTTTCCACCGAATATTGTCTTAACTTCACCATAAACCCTCAATCCATAATAGGGGGGCGAGGTTACCACGCAATCAACTGATTCGCTTGGCATTAGTTTGAGTAGTTTGTATGCGTCTCCACAGTGAATTTTATTTAGCCATTCTTGAATTGGTTTTTCTTTGCCTAGGTAAATCCATTTTCCATCGACGACTTCGTAGATGTATGTTTGTTTGTAGTACCTTTTTCTAACAGTTACCATACCAAAATATTTTTGATTTTTGGTATGTTTTAAGGTTTGCGTTTTCGTTCTTGTTGTGATAACCTCAAAATTCATAAGTCGAACGCTCGAATATTGAATTTGTGTTGGATTTAGAGACTTTTGCTTCCAGGAACCCAATAGAGGGAATTGAAAGAAAAAGATGTGGAGAACCTCTCGCCCTTTAGGGTGGGGAGGAGGTCAGTAAACCCCCCTCCTTTCTCCTTTTCTTTTTATATTATAATATAATGTATATTTTAAGCTTTTGGTTTAACCGTAAGCTTTAAATTTTTGGTTTGTGTATCTGTATATGACCTTTTATGGTTGTCTTGGAGGGAAAGGAATATTTAAGTTTAGCAGTCCTATTCTGGGAGGAGGGCTATGATTGGGAGCCGTGGCAAGAGTATTTTGACAGGAAATGGATGATTATTGAGGAAAGGGCGTATCATGATGATGAAAAGGCTTGGCTTGCATACGATCTATATTTCCTCGAGAGAGATGTTGAAAAGGCTGAGTTTTCAATTCTTCCAGAAAAGAGGGATAGAGTTCATCAGATGTGTGCAGCCTTCCAAATTGTTGATTGGTTTCTCTTCGATTGCTGTATGCGTAGGGATGCAGATGGCTTCTTGAATGCCTTCTTGAAGCTTCCATACAAGTTCAGAAAAGATTTCATCGAACATTTGGACAGTTATACGTGTAAAAAGTTGAAAGGATTGGTTGGAGATGAAATATATGAATTGCTTGGGAAAGCTAAAGTTGAAGTCAAAGTGGTTCTAAGCGTTGAAGAAGTAATTCCACTGATAATCAAGCATGGCAAGGATTGGAGGGAGAAGGTTAGGGAACTTATCAGTAGCTCACTTCAAAAACTTTAAATTATTCTTTCTTGGAATATGTTTTGATGGCTAAGCTTAAGTTGAAGTTCAAGTTTCCAGTTACAGGAGATCTATGGGATTTGTGGAGGAGGCTTGAGAAGGAAGGGGCTAAAGATGTAGATATCTCAATGGCGGATGTAAGTCCAGAGAACAACTATATAATCGTGGAAATATATGAGGATGGGGAGGCATGGTTGATAATACCGAAGTGGATGCATAAAGATGAAGAGATATGCGATTATCTGGAGGCATTCATAATGGCATACACTGGCAAACATACTGATTGGAGGAGGGAGGTATATGAAAGCTATAGGCTTTGGCTAGAGGACATGTCAAAATATTGGCTTGAGCATGGAATGAGCAAAGAGGAAGCTGAAAGGAGGAAGAGGGAGTTGATGGAAGCATTGAGGGAGGACATTGAAAAGGAAATAACGATATCGAGGGAAATTGGAACACTTGCATTTTCACTGTTCAAAGCATATAGAAAACGTGCCAAAGAATCATGGAAGAAATACCTTGAATATGGAATTTTTGGATTTGCATTAGCCCTCAACCTTGGATTATTGACATATAAATTTAAGAGGGAATAGGCTACTTAACTATTAATGCCCCCCTCATCAATCTAATTATTGTTGGCAGATATTTCTCCTCCACAGTCCCCTTGCAGTATATGATGTAAACTATCCCAGGCGAACCATCAGATCGAGGTCTTAATAACCTTCCAACTCTTTGCACCCATTGTCTGTCATGAAGCCCTGAACAAAGTATTGCTCCTACACGGACCTGTGGCACATCTATTCCTTCCTCTAGGCATCTCACACTCAGCAATACTCTGAAGGTTTTACCCCAATTTTGCAGCATTTTCGCTCTCTCGTCGAGTGGCATTTCACTGTGATATTTCCCGCATCTAACCCCCAATCTCGTCAGGAATTTGTGTATGGCTTCAATTGAGTCTATGCTTTCCCCGAAAACTAAAATCATTTCATTTCTATGCCTATTTATCACGTCCAGTAATGCATATTGCTTTGCACGTATGCTTGTAAGTAGGCTTTTCCTCAATTGAATATACTTTAATACTTGTAGGGCATATACGTTTCCCTCCTTTGCAAGTTGCTGTATCTCGGTTATGCTGTCGGCATTGAGTATCCTCATGTTCTGCCTAATTGTCTCGGTGTATTGATTGTAGAGTATTGCCTCATTGATCGTCATGGTTACTGGGTATGGTTGAATTATGAGTCTACTTATGAAGCCCCTCCTAGCTGCATCTCCAATTATCATCTTATAGATGATTGGCATTACACTCAATATTTTGATGTGCATTCCATCAGCCCTCTCAACATGGCTCGTTAAACCCAAGGCATATTTACAATTCCTGATTACGTCAAGTATTAAGCTGAACTTTTCAGCTCCAAGCCAGTGAACTTCATCCACAATTATGAAGTCGTAATAGCCTAATTCCCTTAGATGTTTGACTGCACTGTTAAATATGAATACCGTAACCCTTCCAAGCTTCTTCTCTTGACCATAATACTTGGTGGCGTGGACGCCACATTTAGCCAGAAACCTAACCCACTGCTCCATCAATGGAATCTTGGGAACCAAAATAGCTGTTCTAGGATTACCCAACCTAAACATGCATTCAACTGCAATTGCAGTTTTACCGCTACCCGTAGGAGCAACAATTACACCCTTCCCCCTCTTAAGGAATATTTCAACAGCCTTCTCCTGGAAATCCCTAAGTTTATATGGTAGAGGCATCTATCCCCCTCCAATAACTGCACCCTTAAAGCTCCCACACCTTTCACATATCCAGATCACTTCAATAATTATGTATCCATCAACTTTAATTTTCCTAACTTTCGGATGCATTCTTCCACCACATTTATGGCATGGTATATCACTGAAATTCATCTGCAAATATTAGTCCCTCCCTAAATGGTTTCCCTTTAAGCATATCCATTATTACTTGTTTTAATTCCTCTTCATCTTTTGGGGGGCTTTCCCATCCACAGTTTAGGCAGCGATATTTCAGGAAGGATACTTCACCAACGTTTAGAATTGTCTTCTCAAAATAGAATGGTTCAGCATTTACAAGGTATATTTCAAACGTTGTTCCCCTACATCGTGGGCATGCTAATTTCCTCAACTCCATACTTACCACAATGATATTATATGCACCGTATATTTAAAGCTTTCGGTATGACATAAAGTTTAAATAATACGTAACATTATAATTGTATGGTGAAGTAGCATGAGTGGAGAGAAGAAGGTTAAACTGCCAATTTTCAGGAAGATATATAGGCATAGAGTTGGATTATACTTGAACCTAAACAAGCTTACAACATATACTGGATATGTATTAGTTGAAGAGTTCAATGAAGATGAAAACTATATAACGATAAAAATGAGGAAGGTTAAGGGAATTGAAAGTTAATATTTAATTCTGCTTTTCAGTTGCCAAACTTCAATCTCCATCATTTCAAACCTTCTCCGCAGCTCATTTAATTCAGTCTTCATGTTTTTCGCTTCATTGAAGAGTAGGTCTATTTGCTGTTTCACTTCATCAATTTCCTCATTCAGCTTCCTCAAAGAGTTTTCAATTCTCTCCACCCTTTCATTCATAGCTATTTCAGCCTCCTTATTCTCAGTATGCATTCATCTTCACTGACCTTCTCCATGCTGATCAACACTAAATCCCAATCTGGAAAATCCTTCGGCAACGTAATTAGTCTTGCACGAACGGATTTAATGATGCTTCTAGGCTTACTCAATGCTTCTTCACCTCTACAATTTTGAATGGGAATATACTTTCAATTCTAAACCTCCTTTTACATTCTTCACATTCAAATTCTACACCTACTACTAGCTCAAACCATACTGTATCCCCACATGGTTTATGCTCTGCTATAGCCATCACGTAATGTGGATGCATATCATTTCGCAACTCATATATTTCAAACTCTTCACTTACCTCATTTTCTTCATTCATAACTTATCAACCTCAATCCAGCCACGATCTTGAACGTAACGACCCCATATCCCATAGACGAAGCTTCCAAGCTCCTTTATTTCACCATGAACAACTGCATGTATATTCATGACTAATGGTTCAACTATTGCTATCATCACTCTACATTTATCTCCAACTCTACAGAGAACTTTAAACCCCTTCTCACAGCTCCAAGTCCTTATATATCCGCCCAAAATATTGGCTTCACCAAATCTCATTCCTTCAAGAGGTATATCAAGTGATGCTTCAGCGATAAACGTTACATAATGTTTTGATAAACCATCATAAAGCCTTTTCATTATCGTTGACATGAACTCCTCATACTTCATTGGCAACTCCTCTTCAACGTCGAAGATTATCTTCTTCCAGAGATCGTATGCCATTGAATAAATATCCTCAACTTGCTGCCCACTCATTTTTTACCCATCTCTTCTCGAATTTTCAATTGGTATAGGAGGCTTCCAATTCGATTTGAAAGCTCAATCATTTCATCGTAAAGCTGTTTATCGCTGAAATGGTAGTATGCATTCATGACTATTATGAAGTCCATTATCTCCCTCTCAGTTACACCATTCTCACGCAGTATCTTCCACACTTTCCTCGCATCTTCGCCAATGCTGTAAACGTTATCAAAGAAGCTAAATTGCTCTACACCCTCCTTGCCCATTGGTCTGGCTTCACTCATTGCTTCTCCCCCCTCAAAACCCTTTCACCCTCAACCTTTACCCTTACACATGAGTTCGGTATAACCTTCAATACATTCACCAATTCATCGGGAACCTCAATTTCAACCTCCTGAAGCTTCACTGTAATCGGCTCAAACTTCACATGCCTCTCAGTCATGATGTCATGCTGCTCAAGACTTATATAGCCAGTCAATTCAACCTTAACCTTCAAACTTCCACCTCACCATACAATTAAAGCAATACTAATATTTAAAGCTTTCCACTACACAGTAGATTTAAAACATAATGACAAGTGGAAAATAAACTATCAATATTCAATGCAAAATATAGTTACCGCTGATTAATGTTTAAAAGCTTTATTCAGGAGTTTCAACAGTATGGGCATGGATGCAGATGTTAAGCCAACAATTAAATATAGGTAATCATTGCTTGATTCTTCAGGTGGATCTTCCTCATGATCTGGAATTGCAAAAACTACTACTCTATACTCTCCTTCTGGAAACTTTTTAATTCGACTGGCAGTAGCTCTTAGCTCATCCTCCACGAACTTAATATCCGAAATATTTCTGAAGACCTTTAGAATGTATGGAAGCTTGTTTTCACGTAGATAAGTAAGAATTTTATCAACGTATCTCTTCGTATCCCACTCCTTTTCACGCCCTATGAACTTAAAGTATTCTTTTTCAACTTCATCCTTAACAATATCCCTTATCCAAACTCTTATCATCAACTCACGAGGCCGCCCATACCACTCTTGCTGACGCCTAAGCTCTTGCTCAAAATCCATCCTGCTCCCATTAAACTTCTTCTCTATAATCTTCTTAACATATTCCTCCGTTTTCGCCGAATCTATTATAATATCATTATACCTACGCTCAATAAGAGGGGACAAACTGTAAGCTATACCCCAAAGCTCAGTCAAACCACTCACCAAACAATCTAACAAGGTGGAAAAATATATTTTTATCCCATTCAAGTTGAAGGTTTTCTGCACACCAAGATCCATTCATGGGCTATTACTGGAACTTCTGGATGTTTACGATGATAGAGACGTCTCCAGAAGGATTGCTGCTTCAACCTAAGCTTATACAACTTCTCCAAGACAAATCCGCAATGAGATAAAAGGATATATGTATGGTAGGGTAGGTCTACTGGCTTCTTCCCCCTAATGAATGGCTTCACAACTACAATTATTAGGCCATTGGGCTTTAACACCTTGAAGCATTCTGAGTAGACTTTGAGCATTGCTTCAAGATAGGTTTCCGATCTCCCCCTCTTTTCACTTTTAAGTTTCTGAATTTTCTCAATTACCTCTAGTGTTGCCTCAACCTCCTTAGTCCACTCCCATATTGTGCCTCTACGTTCTGGTCTTGTATCATGGAATTGCGCCTCCTCAAGGCTACATGGAACCCTTATAAAAAGCTTCCTCTTCCCAATATTCCCTTCAACATGTTTATCCCATTTACGGTAATCCTCATCGGTATATGGCACCTCCCTCGAATGATCCATCCTAAACTTGCCCTCCAACTCCAATTTAGTAGGCTTCGATGCAGTTGACTCATGAGCGAAGGGGGGACTTGCAATGATAGCATCTATATTTCCATGTGGGAGGTTTCCAATGTTTTCTGGGTTGGATGAGTATTCCCTAGCTGTAAGTGTCGATATCCCAACATTATCCACGTTCACAGGTCCCCCTTGCCTACTGATTGCATCACTATATGGAGGTGATGTGAGCACAACATCTATTTTCCCTAGAGGTAAATTGCCAATGTTGTCTGGTGATGTCAATTGCTTCTCTTCTGTGCCTGCTGGAGGCTTTGAACCCCACCTCTTGCCAAGCTCATGAACCCTCCTCCAAAACTCCTCACTATCCTTCTTAACGTTATCAGTGAGATATGGTGGTGAAGTTATGATGGTATCTATTGAGCCATATTCCTTTGTATTGTCTATTGCATCTGGATGTGTAACCATCCTACCAATTGTTGAGCATCCAATCCTAACATCCCCCTCCCTCTGCCTGTTAATTCCAGCTCCAGGTTCAGCCGACTTCAAGTATGGTGGACTCGTAATTATTGTTGATGGTTGAATTTGATTTAGAAGTTCACTTAGCCTCCTTGCATCCCCCTTCAAAACGATCATTTCACCTTTAGATGTAAGTGTCGATGTCTTTTCAACAATCTCCTTAGCCTTCAAGCCCCATTGATAGAACTTGTCTTCAATATCTACTCCAATTCCAATTCTACCTGAAAGTGCAGCTAAGACACATGTACTATACGTCCCAGCCATAGGGTCAAGGATTATGGAGCCAGGCTTCGTAAACTTTTCAATGAGGAAACTTATGAGGTTAAGATTTGCCTTTGCAGGATGTGCAACAGCCTCCTTTGGAAAAAACTTTGCCCAACGTCCAAAACCAATGGTTGGCTCAAAATTAAGCTCTTCAGCAGGCATAATCTTCTCCAACTCAGATGTGAACTCTTGAGCCACCTTCAATCACTCTATAAACTCTTTTGTTTCACCTCATAAAATATTTTGAATTTCTTGTGGAGATACATCCCCCTTCTATGGGCTTTATCCTTTGTTGGGCTGAGTATGATTAGTGTTTCCCCCTCAAACTTATATTCGAAATCACCATCCTTGTCATGTTCCTTGCAATACTTTAATGCTTCGACGAGTTTGGAAAGCTCATCCTCCTTCATCCAGCCCACATAGATTTCAGTCAGCCACATCTTTGATTCCTCATTCTTCATCATGTCTTTTAACCACCTCCCATATTTTTCTTGTTAGTTCTTCATCATATTCCTCCTTTGAGGTTAGTTTTCCATCTACATATTTTTCTTCGAATAATACGTTCCATAGTTGCCACATTTCAGGCTTATATTTTTCTGGGTGGGCGAGCATGTTGTATACTCTTATTGCATTATGCACTTCTCTGGCGTAATCCGATCCCATTAAGGCTTGAATTAGCACTGCGGTTACAGGGTGGATTTTGTTTTTGAGCTTCATGTGTACGTGAACTCCATTCGACGTCCTATACGCCTTTATCTCGGTGAACTTCAATCGAAGCTTCCTTGCAATGTAGCCTATTCTCTCGACGTCGAGCATTTTTCCAGGGTGATCGTTATCGTAGTCCAATAGGATTTCATCCGTAAGTATTTCATTAACGTTTAACTTCCTCCTCCTCATGCTACTCCACCGTTGGATATCCCCTTACAACTTCATCTAAGTCGAGCAGTTTAGCTACATATCTATGCTCATATTCCATTTCATCAACCTTCACATCCCTCGGCTCCAGCTTAGTGTACTTCGACTGCCTCCCCAACACTATTGGCCCCTCAAGGCTTCCCGCCAAATATGGCCATGAAATTGAAGCCCTAAAATATTCATCTATTGCCCTCCATATTTCATCATTGATCCTCGTAAACCATTCACGTTCATTTTCACCATAACTGATTATTGCTGTACCTATAGCTTCAATGACTATGTCATGCCCCCTCCTCCTACTCCTATACTCCCAACGCTTATGAATTGCAAGAAGCTTCCTGTATGGCTTCTTCCTCCTATGCATCTCCTCAAGCCTCCTAAGTTTCTCGACAAGTTCAGGTGGAGGTGCAGGCTTCCTCAATTCCTCAAGCATCTTCATGCGTTCAGCCGTAAGCTTGGAGGCTTCCTCCTCAATCTTCCTCATTCTCTCTTCACCCTTCACTTTAGCCTCCTCAATCCTCCTATCAATATCCCTCAACCTAGCCTGATACTCTAGAACCCATGGTGAGACAACCTTCCCCCTTAATTCCTCACTCCTCCTATCAATTTCCCTTGAAACCTCATCGATCTCCCTTTCAAGCCTCCTCATTTCACTTGCAAATTCACTTGCCAAGTCACTCCACTTCCTGTATTCCTCCTCACGCTTCTTCAACTCCTCCTCCATCCTCTTCCTCTCCTCATCAGTTGCATACCTCCTATATTTGAGCAGAATCCTCAACTTTTCAGCTTCATCCTTTGCATGCATTGCCTTTGCAGAGTAATAACCCCAGCTACGCTTAACCTCCTCATCATACTTTGATTTAAGCCTCTCAAGACGCCTCTTCAAGCTTCTAAGCTCCCTCCTCTCGGCTTCAAGCTCCTCAGCTGAAACATGCCTCAACCCTCTAGCCTCAAGAAAAGCTAAAACCCCCTTAAGCTCCCCCTCAACCCTAACTTTCTCAGCAGTAAGCCTCCTCAGTTCAGCCTCAACTAAACCTCTAACCACACCCCTCTCAGCCTCAAGCTCCTTCAACCTAGCCTCAATCTCGGCAATTTTCTTCCGAATCTCCTCAACTGGAGGCTTATACCTCTCAATTTCCTCCCTAAGCCTCTTAATCTCCTCCTCTTGAGCCTTATATTCCTCCCATGTAACCCATATTTCCTCTTCCCTAGCCAACCTTTCCCCCCCTCATTTCCCTGATCTTCTCGATGACCTTCTTCAAGTATAGCTTGGAGAGTAATGGGACGTCCTGCTTCATCAAATCCATTAGGCTGTTGAATGCAACCATAATTGTTTCCTCAACTATTGGGCTGTCAGGCTGAATCATCGTCCCATACTTTGTCAGCATGCTTTTAACTATTGCTGCAGTCATGAACATCTTTGCAAGGTCTAGGAGCTGGAAGTATTCACTGAACCAAACGTATCCCATTGGCTTGGAAAGCTTTGGCTGATGTATGTGCCTACGATCAAAGGTCAACTGCCCCCTCACAGTTCCATCCTTAAACACTACGAAGTCAAACCTTAGAATCTGCTCGAACTCCCTCAAAGTCCTATCAGCAGCAACCCCCTTCATGCTTACAAGCTGATCGGGACTGGGCTTAAACTCCTCCTCCCTCATTTTTCACACACCCTATTCTTCCTAATATCAACCTTCTTATAGCATCTTGGACATGTGGCAAAAAACATTCCACCCCTATAAACCCAAACATACCCACACCTATCACATTTAACTTTAGTCTCCAAAACCATACCTATCACTACTACTAATACTACTATTAGAAATATAAAAACCTTTCGATATCAGAAAATAAAATAAATGTGGAAGGACAATAAATTTTTGGTGGCTTCCCATGTCAAGAGATGAGGAAACTGAAAAGGTTAGGAGGGAGCTTAAAGATTTAATTGAAAAGTATCGCAGACTACTGAAGGAAATTGAGGATTTCGAGAGGAAAATTAAAGGCTCGAGGAAGTGAGATGGATGCCAAAGGAAAAGTGGGAGGAGGAAGCTGAAAGATTCGCCGAAGAAGAATACGACATGTTCGAGTTCAAGTTCAAGGGGGAGGATTGGTGGGAGACTTTAAAGGAGAAGTGGGGGAAGGAGAAGATAAAGGAGTTCTTGTTTGAATATGCGAGGAGATGCCTACTCCACAAGCCAGAGCCAAAGGATTATAAGGCATACGATTATGATAAAGCCCTAGAAGCCTCAATTGATTATGCTGGGCCGAGCAAAGAATTATACAAATATCTAGTTGGACTTGGAGTTTTCCCTCCGCCACCAGAGGAGGAAATTGAAACGGAGGCTTTAAAGGAGGAAGCCAAAGAGAAGTATGAAAGACTACGATACTATCTCAAGAAGCTTGAAGAAGAGGGGCTTATTGAAGATTTAAAGAAGGCTTTGAAGGCTGTGGACTACAAGAAGCTATACGATGAAACCATGAAGAAGCTCAAGAAAATGGAGGAAATGTATGAGAAGAAGAGCAAGGAGCTTGAGGAGGTTTCAAGAAAGTATAGGGAGGCAGTTGCAGAGAAGGATAGGATGATGGATGAAATTTCGAGGAGGATTTGGAGGGAGTGGGCTAAGAAGCCTGTAAAACCCAAGCTGGACTACTTCCAGTTGATCGAAATAATAAGGGTTTTTATGGATGAATGTAGGAAGAGATATATCGATCCAAATGCAGTTAAAGTTGAGGAGATTTTAAGCCCATACCTCACATTCGAGGAAAACAAGAAGAATGTTTTGAGGAAGCTCGAGGAATATAAAGCCCTACCACCAGAGGAAGCCGAGAAACTTAGAAGGGAACTTGAAGAGTGGAAGCGTAAAGCTGAGGAAGCTGAGAAAAGATACGCCGAGGAAAAGAGGAAAATGGAGGAGGCTTTGAAGCCTCCGAAGCCAATTTTGGGCGACAGGGAATATGGGATTCTGCTTAAAGAGTTCCTCGATCAAGTTGAGGATAGAGTTATACTTTCAAGGGAGCTTAGGGAGGGGTTGCAGAGGATATTCAAGTTGGAGTGGGAGGCAAACAAGATTGCATACATGGACTTCAAAAGTGCAGAGGATTTTGTGAGGGATTTAGCTGAGAAGTGGGCTAAGACAGTTGAAGCGGAGTTGAAGGAGTATAAAGGCTTAATACCCAAGGTTGAAGCTGAAACGGAGAAAAAGATTGCATTGGACTATGAGAAGCTTGCAAAGGAAGTTGCACGTAGAATGGAGAAGTATATGCCTAGATACGAGTATGTTGCACCAGGCTTCATTCCACCAATACCATCCGAGCCAATACCGAAAAAGCCGAAGAGCGAGTGGAGGGGGCCGTTTCCAAGGCCGTTGACAGGGGAGGAGATTGATATATTCAAGGAGCATTATGAGAGGACTCTTTGGGAGCGTGGATTGAACCCTTATGAGAAGCGAAATCAAGAGATCTTCGCAGCGTTTAGTGAGGCATGGCATCGAAGCTGGGATGAAGTTCTTGAAAGATTTAAACTCATAATTAAATGTGCACTTGAAGGTCTCCCTATACCGAAGTTTCCGCCACCTGAACTCATCTTCGAAGAAATACCTAGGGAGCCAGTCATACATTTCACCGATAAAGATAGCGATATGCCATTTGATGAACAAGCGAAAAGCCTTGAGGAGCTTACTGAATACATTAAGGAGGAAGCCAGGGAAGTGGTTCCACCTGAGGAGAGGGAGAAAATAGATAGACTTACACCTGAAGACGTTAGGAAAATACTTGAAGAGGAGTATGCTAAGGGGGAGAAGTGTCATACGAGGTTTAAACCATTGCTCAAGAAAAAGAATTACCTGTGGAATATACTTAGATTGAAGGATCTTGAAGAAGATGCTAAATGGTCTACGCTTTCAGGACTCTGGGAAGGCACAAAAAGCCTAAGGGATCTAGTTGACTATGCAAAAAGTGTTCACGGCCTCAGAGTTACAGAGGACGATGTGAAGAGATGGATTAGGGAGGAGCTTGAAAAGCCACATGAAAAGGCACATACCAAAATTAGGCTGTATAGATGGAAGGCTGAGGAATTGATAAAGTAGAAAAATAAAAAAATGATTTGTTTTATTTTTGATTTCCGTTTTCAGCTTACTTCTTGAGCACTATGTGTGCTAGGTTTGTTGGAGGCTTCACGGATGCACCTGGCTTCCACTCATACTTATACTCGTAGAATAGTGGGCATTTAACTCCAGGCTGTCCAGCAACCTTGCTTCTGCTCTTCTTCCTGTAGACTCCAAGTTCATCAGAGTATTTGGGTAGCTCCTTCAATAGGTAATCTCTAATCATTATGTTTCTCTCTTCCCTGAATGGTTCACCTCTTGTCTTCGCAGCGGCTTCAGCAAATAGCTTCTTGACTATTGGTTTACCTGCACCCTTAGCCTCCCTCTTCCTTACGAATGCAGTTAAATGTCTCTTTGCCACAGTAACCATTACCATTGTACCTGACTTCTTACGCCACTTAACAGGTGCAAGGGCTACCAATGCTGCAGGGCTTAATCTAACCCATGCTGCAGGCATACGATCACCTCGCGTAAACTATTTAACTTTGAGGGAATATATATTTATTGTCTAATTCTCAACAAAAAATGAAAAAGGTGTGTAAAAGGTGGAAGAATTGGAGAAAACTGAGAGAACCCCGAAATTCATTAAGAGCTTCGAGAAGGGGACATTGGAGAAGGGGTGGTATAAAGTTATACCATACAAGGTTGTTGCAGAGGAGTTGAAGAAAGGAAATGAAGTATTGATAATTGGAATATGTAGGGGGACGGCTTCAAATGCAAGTAAAAAGCTAAGCAAAATGCTTGGAAAAAATGTACATTATAGTAGAACATATATAAATTATGAGAAGGGTGTAGAGCCAGTTGAAGGATATGTATTCTGGACTGAGTAGTCATGTTATCGGCCCGTAGCTTTGCATGAGCATCTTCAAATAATCCCACCATGAGTCCCTAAGTTTAACCATCTCTGGACTTGTGAATCCTTGTAATGCCTTGTATATTATGTGGGCTAAATCTATATCCCTTAAGCCGAACAGTTGCCTAACCTCGGTGAACCACGTGTATATGTCGAGCTTATCCTCGGCAACATCATAAATCTTCTTTGCAGCGTCAACATACATTTGACTGTAGCCTGAGCCAGGTGGCACGAGGGCTTCCATAATCCTCCTACAGAACTCCTTCAATTCAGCCTCATACTGGCTTGAAGCCGCCCCAACTGGAGCAGTTGCAACCCCTTCAACAGTGATTGCTTGCTGTGATTGTTGAGCTTGAGGCTGAGGAGTATAATACTCTGGAATCCATCCGAAAGCTCTACATGCATCCAGCCACCAGTCTCCTGAAGGTGTTGGGGTTGGAGGCACAGTTACCTTCGATTTCCTTCGAGGCACCCCTCCTCACCGATGACGAATATTATTAAACCTAAACATAAAATTGTCGTCAAGACAATGAAATATATGAGGAAATTGATCGTTTGTAGATAGATGTTCATCAAACTGAGCGATCTAAGCTGATTGAGATGCCATGAAAATAGGATTAGCATTCCAAGCAACGATAAAAATGTAACTGTTAAGCCTAAGATCGTAGTTTTGCTCTTCATGTCTTTTTCTGAATTACAACTTTATCTTTTAAGCCAAGTCTATCTATTAGTCCTTCAATGAACTCTAAAACTTCTTCCACTGTTACTTTTTGGTCTTCCCAAGCTTTCGTCCAGAAGTCTATTGACCAGCTTACTATGTCTCTTCGTTGCCATATTATGCGTAGCCAATATGCAATGTAGCCAAATATTGCTCCAAATATGCCTATAAGTATGTAGAGCCATTCATTCATTCATATCGCCATTACAATCATGGATAAACTTTGTTATAAAAGTTTTGCTCCATGCTTTATGAAGAGATAAATCAATGAGCCATACAAGCATATTGGATATACTATGCTACTTACAATCACAAGTATGTTCACATCTATCAAGCCCACGCCGTATAGTGATTCGAAGAGGGCGTAGATCGTTTGATGGATAACATAGTTTCTCAACACATACTTCTCAATTTCATCCGTCTCCCAGTCGAGGAAAAAGTATAGGATGGTGAATATGGCTGCAACTGTCAATCCACCTGCAATTCCAATGGTGAAGCCATCCATGATGCTTCTAAGAGGCTCATTGGGATAGAAGTATCCGCCTGCAGGGGTAAATACAACGTAGCCACCCCTATAATTCAAGGTGTAGGCTGCAAGCCAATGCCCCCACTCATGAAGGCTAACCGAGGCTGGAAGCAAAATTAAATTGAAAATCACATAGTAAATTACAAGCTTAAAAACATCAGTTAAACTTGACTTCATAAAGTACACTTCAATCTTTTTCTGTTCGTTTTAGTAGTATGGCTAATGATTCGTTTGCACTATCAACCTTCCTATTCAATGCATCGAGCTTCTGATTCACAATATTGTTTGTTTCAACCAGTTGAGCCAAGAAGAATAGCATTAGAACCCTGAACTGCTCCTCATCCTTCAAACCCTTAATCTTATCGTAAACTTTAATTAACTCTCTACCAACAGTTGGCGTAAGAGTTAAGATGGTTTCAATCAACCATGAATCCATAGCATACACCAAAAATAATAAGTGGTAATACAAATTTAAATTTTTAATCCAAGCTTCCTCCTAACATGTCTAGGCAATCTAAGTTTACAACTGAAAGCCTCGCCTTTTAAGGCGGGGATGAGTAGAAAAGCTTATAAGCTACTTCTCTTGTTCTAGCTTTGGTTGCCCCTAAGCACATGGATGCGGGATTGGCAACCACATAGAGATGTGGGGAGCTCTGACCACCCCGACTGCCCCTCAAATGACAGATGTAGCCACGAATAGATGGGGGGAACCTCTCGCCCTTCAGGGCGGGGAGGAGGTCAGTTGGCAATTCAAGTTGTGTTTGAAGTGTAATTTCAACCCACTCCTTAACCTTAGATTCAAGTGAACCCATGTTCATTCACTTCATATTGCAACAGCCTTATACCTTCCATATTTCCCTTATACATGAAATAACACACCCCCGAAGTCATAATAAAAGCACCTATAAGATTCCTTAAAGTAGTTTTCTGCCACCATTTAACTTGTTTCTGAGCCATAGTTATCACCTAACCATAGGGTATAGCTATTAAACTACTATCCCCTCCAATGCTAGAATAGTATAAATATTTATCTAGTGTGTCAATTAATACTCCGCCAGTTGGTAATATTGTATCTCCATATTTAGTGTTTGATAAACTGTATATGCATTGCCTATTACAGCTTGATATAACAACTTGATTTTTAGGGTTAATAGTTGCCTTTACTGGTATGCTGTAAACTGCGGGGTAGTTTGCCACTGAGCTAGCCCAATATAATGTATCGCCAGTTTGATTAAGCTTACCATAAACACGTATATATCCACCATCAGTATAGAAATAATCGCTAAACCAATCAAAATAGCTTGTTTTGTTGTTCAATGTATATTCCTTCAATGGATATTCATTTGCACCATCATAATAAACTATCTTAATGTTAAACGTCCCCGATGCGAGATATGTAGCTAATCTCTCCTTAACCCTCCTAAAAGCCTTACCCGTAAATGGAGAAACATCCCTTATTTGATGTAAAAGAACATAGCTTGTTGATGTTGTGCTACCCGAAGTCTCAACATAACCCTCAACATTTTCAACATCCCCAGCAACATCAACCTTATAATCACTAAGATTAATCCCTCTTTTTGGATAAACGTTAGGATCTGATAGCTTAGGGTAAATTGACATTTACCCCACCTTCTTAGTCTTAGGATAAAAATCATAGTATCCTTTAACATGAACCTTAACTTTTTCCCCTTTTTCATTTATAATTTCAGTTTCATATCCATAAAGATACTTTTTAATTTCATCAAGTATCTCTTCATCACTCAACCCCTTCTTTACGGCTATCTGATGATTAACATTGTTAATGGTAAACTCTATAACTTCATATTCGCTATCCTCTTCAATTCTCCCCCCACCATAGTGATGCAATAGTTTTTTGCGATTAAACTTCAAACTCATATTATCACCACACTATTATATGCTTAACAGTCTTTTAAGTTTTAACATGCCTATGGAACCACCATAAATTTTATCCCAGCCTTTGGAACTAGAG